>Ga0325410_1003483_pt1 | contig 17769 bp, 9 predicted proteins | sample PopdelMetagenome_16_FD_206182 | JGI IMG/M metagenome (GOLD analysis project Ga0325410, IMG submission 206182) | Populus deltoides microbial communities from Bellville, Georgia, United States - Xylem-PdIQD-R3 | ecosystem: Host-associated > Plants > Phyllosphere > Stem > Wood/Secondary xylem...
GGTTTGGTTTTCTGTGTATGGGTCTCTGTTTGGTTTCTGGCAAAAATTCTGGGTTTGCTGTGGTTGATTTTTCCCAGGGGTTTGGGTTTGTTGTATGGGTTGCTTCCCACGGGTTTGAATTTACACAAAGCATGAGAGCATAGGTTGTAGTCAAATTAAAAAGATAAACAAGGCGAAAAACACAGCAAATATATCACAAGACATGCCATTATAACAACAGAAAAATAAAAAAGATGAAAAGATAAATAGACATTTGAGGAAAAAAAATTACCTGGAAGAAAGCTGTGAGAGATGCTTCCAATCGATCTGGGTAAATTATTTAGGAGAGAATGAGAGTTTAGGGATTTGTTGTATTTTAGGGAGAGTGCACGTTTTGTTAAAGAGAAAGGAAAGTGTTTCCCTTAGAATAAGGAAAGGAAAACACTTTCCTGGCGTAAAGGCTTTTATTTTCCTTTGACTAGAATTGAGTTTCCTTTAACCAATTTTCTTTGTGTGCACCAAACATGGGAAAGTAGGGAAAATAGTTTCCAGGAATTCATTTTCCTGGAAACAAACAAGGCATTATATATAAAAAAATTAATTATTTGTCGATATTTTAAAAGTGGTATAACATATATAAACAACACACATTAATATTTTAAACTACTTTATCAACAATAATAAGTCAAATAAAAATAAGATTTTTAATACAATTTAAAATTCAATTAAACTTACATCAATGCGAATAACTCACGATACAATAAAAAAAATACAATCATGAAGCTAGAGGTGGAAATGAACTATGATATTATGGACCGACATAATTAGATGGACTGAGATATGGTTGTCAAGACCTAGGTTGATATATTGGTGGAGACATGTGATCCATAGGTGCCATAATTTATGAAGCCATATGTGGTGGCATCAGTGAGCTAACATGTGGCAACATCGATAAGGCTATAGGTGCTGACATATATTTGCTCATATTTGATATCCTGCCAAAGTATCCTAAATTCTTTCGTGGAAGCAATCTCCTGCGTTTGTGTGAAAATCTAATTATCTTTTTTCTTCATCTACACTTGTCATGCTAGAGAAGATGAACTGGGATATGTTGACTCCACCAAGTAGGAATGTGATGAAAAACAAATGCTAACTATAGACTTTGGCACACCAAGTGCATTATATACTCAACCTTTTATAACTCCTCCTAAAACCACATACTAAGCTGCTCCATCAAATTAAGGATGGTTTTCTCGATCGGTCTCATACTTTGAAATCATCTTCTTTTTATAATTCTTCTAAAATAATTACATGTAATAATAAGTTTATTTGATGTTAAATAATATTTAAATTATATAAAAAATAAAAGTATGAACAATACATTTTTTAGACTTGTTATCTATAAAGGTGTTAGACTACTTAATATTCTGATGCAACGCTAAAAACACATCATCTCATGGAGGTTCTTTCTCACTCTCTTATTCTTGATATAAACATTAAAAAAAAAATATTAGATAAATACAAAAAACTTAAATTTATTATCTTAAACAAATAAAATATTCTTATCATGTGAGCTTGATACAATGCAAATAACATTGTACCTCTAGAATGAGTGTCTATTTTCACATCCATTTTAGTTAGCTGATTTAACCTTGCACATTATGATCTCATTTGGAATTCAAGGGTGGACCAAGCATCTTTGATCATTTGATTCCAATCATCATTGTTTATCTAGGCAAGACCTTTATTAAGGCAATCCATAATATTTATGGTGTTTCTATTTGACATGGCTTTTTTTACGAGCTCGTGTCAATTGCTAATTCAAGGCAATCCTAGCCTTATATTTCCAAATATTGCAAATAATTGGTTTGTATTCATCAAGAAATGTATATTTTTTCTACTAAATAAAATAATAAGTAAAATTGAATAAGTTAAAATTTTCATGTAATGTGGAACATGTGAATTACCAATGAAATTAAACTATCAAAGAACATGAGGAACGTTTTCCTAATTCACCTAGGATGATAAATTCTCTCTTGATCACTTAAATACCATCATATAGTTTATGTTATATCCAATATCTGCCCATTTGTTACATTTACCAAGATAACATGTAACAAGATCAAAACATAACACTTCCTATATAAAGATAACTTAGTGATCTCAAGTCTAAGGATCACTTACACAACTGTCACATGAACCTTTCCATAGAAAGATGTGATATCTCCATATAGAATTCTCATGTGGTTCAGTTCAGTATACATGTCTTATGACAAACATCTAAATATTAGTTTGAGGTATCTCTTATACCTCAACTTATGAGAATAAGTATTTCGTTTCATAAAGAAAAGAACATAATATGTATCAGTCTCTACAACTATAATGAATGTCTAGTATTTAAGAGAGCATCAACCAGGAACATTTTAGAAAGAATGCTTTGATGTAATATGAATCTCATAATTATAACAACTTTATAATTTTCTTTGCAAAGAATTTTTTTTCTATGAACTTTATTTTTAATCTAGATTCATAAATCAAATATTAGATTCATTAATCTTATATTATATTAAACTTTTAATTACTTGAGAAAAACTAAAAATATTTCTCTAGTCTATGAAAAAGATGAATTGGTAGTTCATGAATATTTGGATGCTAGTTTTTAATCAACTATTGAAAATAAAAAAAATTATGTTTGGTTATATTGTATATTAAATAATGGAGCTGTGAGTTGGAAGAGTTATAAATAAAAGACCAAAATAGATTCTACAATTAAAGTTAAGTACATCTCTACATTTAAGGCGGGAAACAAGTTGTTTGGATCAAGAAGTTCATCATTGAACTAGGTATGGTTTTTAGCATTGTTGATCTAGTAATCATATATTGTGATAACAATGGATCCATTGCATAAGCAAAGTAACCAATGTCTCATTAATGATCCAAAATTATACTTGGACATTTCTATTTGATTATAAAATCATAAAAAGAAATTATATGAAGATAAAAAGAATACCTACTAAAGAGAATATTGTAGATCCTTTTATTGACCTATTGTTCTAGTATAAATATTATCGTAAAGTTGAGTGATATGATATTTGATTCATGAGTGATTGGATGTAGTGTAAATGAGAGATTGTTAGTTTATATGTCATGTAACCAATCAATTGGTTACACATGGCATTGACTTTGTTCATGTTAATATATTTTATTTTAAATAAAAGTTTTATTTATCTTTAACATTCATCATATATTTAATTGATGAATCTAATATTTGATTAATGAATCTATAGTAAAGATAAAGTCTTTGAAATAAATATATTTTCAAAAGAAATTATAAAGTTATTATAATTATAAGATTCTTGTTGCGTCAAAAAATTGTTTCTAAATATTCCTTATCAATTTTTTTATTAAGACTAGATATTAATTAGAGTCGTTAAGATTGATGCATATTATGTTCTTTCTTTTATGAAAGTAAGCAACTATTCTCATAAGCTGATGTATTAAAGATATATAAAACTAATATGTAGGTGCTTGTCAAATAACTCATATACTAAACTGACCTGTATGAGAATTCCATATAGAGAGATAATATATATATATATATATATATATATATATATATATATATAAACTTACGTGATAGTTGTGTGAATGATCCTTAGACTTGAAATCACTAAATTATCTTATATAGAGAGTGTTATGCTTGATCATGTTACATATTGTCCTAATCAAGGGTGATAAACGAGCATATATTGGATATAACATGAACTAAATAAAGGTATTTAAGTAATTAAAAGAGGATTCATCACCCTATGTGAATTAGAGAAAATGTTTCATATTTTCTTAAATAGTATTGATTGGAAATCCTTGCACGAAATGGAATAATATTTGAAAAAAGTTTCAAGTCTTATTCAAAGAGTCAATGATTATGGTGTTTAGAATAAACATGATCTGATAGAATAGTTACACTCCATGTTATAATATCTAAATCGAAATATAATTGATCAATGGATAATAATTACACTAAGAAATTTGTCAGTAAAATGTTATATCAAACTGCTTATAACTTTCCTAATATTTGAAGGATCATGACATGTTGCTAAACAATGTACTTGATCTTCGAATATAAATCATTCAATTGATGAATTGATAATAAATTAATTTGTTTAATCCTATTTTATTTTGGAATGTTATTTATATTTGGGCTAACTTATTACGGAAGCAAATAGATTACACACATAAGAATCATTGGTTAGAAATAAAACTGGGATAATTAATAAAGTGACTTGATTGGAAATAAGTTATGGAAATTAGGGATTAGAATGTAATTAATACGATGAATTACAATTCTAGACTTGGAAAAAAATCAAGTAGGGACTTGATTGAGTAAATTTCTAAAATTGTCTTAAAATAACATGTGATATTATTCAAGGGGAAATTGATATTTTACTATTTATAAAGTTTTCAAGTTTTTCTATAAATAACATATTATGACTTTTATTTTTGTACAAAATATAACACTTGAAAAACATAAAAGAAAAGAGTTAATTAGCACTTAAAGACATAATAATATCACTCTCCTAAAAGGGGCTAAGAGATTTCTTACTAGTAGTTCACGTGGATTACCATTGGAGGCTAAACACTTGGACGACTTATGGTTTGCGACAACCCATCCTTGAAGAAATTATTTAAAGTAAAAAAAAATATTGATTTTCAAGTAATCTTAGTATAAGCCCTAAACAACTATAAATCTATCTAATGAGATCCTTTGGACTCCCGAAAGATTTTAAATTTAACATTTCTATTATGTATAGTATTTCAGAAAACCCAACATTGGTATGCTTAGGATCATAGTAAAATTGCATAGGCAAGGTTTACCTTAGCATGAAAAGTAAATCTAAGACTATTTTGGTCTCACATAAAATATATATTAAAAGAATGAATTTTGAGGCCTAAAGTTGTGAAAGTCGACCGAGAGTGCTAAACTTATAAAATGTTATAGCATGAAGCTATAATTGTATGATGTTGAAATGACAATATTACTAATGGAAGTGATGATGAAAGTGTTACTCTAAGGGGAAAAAAAATCTTAATAGGCTCTAGTAACACATTAAAATTGAGTATTTAGCTTCACTGCAATGTTATAATGATATAAGTGTTTAGGAATAGGTTTTTGAAAAAAAATCTAAGAATGACAATAGGCTGTTGTATAACTACAATCTCTACTAGGAAACTACAACTACTACTGCCACTTATGGCAACTTCTTGTACTGCCTCTAATGTATCTTTCTTTCTACTATATTTTTGTTGTGTATGTTGTCCCTCACACTCTCTTTATACTTTTCTATTTATAGCTAAAAATGAAAGGACATACTTCCTTATTTTTAAGCACAATTTTTGCAAAGAATCTTCCATAATTTATATATTTGCATGCCGATCTTCCACCAAATTGTTTGTCATTAACACCAAGTTATATTAACATGGTTTTATGTGTTGAGATTTGTTTTCACTTTGCATGCTCTCACATAATTGAAGTGTTGAAGAATATTCCAATGTTAAAATAAAAAATCAATATTACGAAATACAAGTTTAGGTTATAGTTAGAAAAATAAAAGAACAATGATCAAATTTGACCTAAAAATAAAACAAAATGCCTTTTCATTTCTATTGTTAAAATAAAGTTGAAAACTTCACTTTGATCCTTAGAGTTTTGATTTAGGCATATTCTTTTAGCTTTATACATTTTGATCTTAAAGTTTATTTTTTTTTTCACATTTCAATTCTTGTATATTAAAAGAAGATAGAGAGTCACAAGAAAAGATTCAGGAGAGATAAAGTGAATAGTCAATGACATTTCACTTTATGAAAAGACAAATCATAGTGTCAATGGATTTATTTTAAATAAAAAAGTTTAATGGAGATGGTTTTGTCTTTCAAACATGTCGATAAAAGTATATAAGAACCCATGAATTTTGTTTTAATTCAATTTGATTTATGATTTTAAAACTAATGAAATAGTGTTTTAAGCTTGGAAATGGTTTTATAGAGATTTTTATGATATTTTTAGGTTACAATAAGTTAAAATTGGATTTCCTGAGTCCTAAAACTTACTCAAACCTTGATTTTTCAATAACTAGAGGTTGTTGCAATTTAAACAAGAAAATGATGAGTTGTGATTTGCTCATATGGACAAACGTTCAATTAAAAAAAATCTAGACAAATAAAATGTTGTATGCTTATTAAAAAAAAATCAAGCTAAGCCTGAGTCTTTGTTTTTAGCCGGCCTTTTGTTTATATATATTGCATAATGTTTTGAAAATCTTTCTAATTAATATTTAATGAAAATAAAATATATATATTTTTTATTTTTTATTGTAAATTTTTTATATAATTTTCTCAGATTTATTATTATTTATTCATTAATACAAATAATTGATACGTGATTTTGTTTAATTTCTATAGAAAAACCTGTTTTTATGATCATAATAATTACTTTTTATTTAAAAAGCAATGTCTTTAATAAAAAAAATATTTTCATTAAAAAAATAAACACATGAATAAGGAAAGAGTTTTTGATTGAGAAGATATATTATTTTTTCTTGAATTCAAATTCATTAGAATTTTTACAAATATTGTTCTTCAATAAAGTTTACTTGTGCCTAAAATGATGGTTACGATATGCGGTGGCGGAGTGGCTATGTAAACAAACATTATTTCTCTGCCCTTGGATGCCAAATGACTTGTGTGCCCAGATGAATGGGGCAGCAGTTGTACGTGCACTCAAATGACTTTTGTGAAGAAAGTACACCGTTTATTTAACTCGGTCTTTGAGTTTGCGGGTTTCTTGCAGCAACTCCTTACACATCAATGCTGTTGGCATGGGGAGATGATGTTAGAACGTTGTTTTCACTATCTTGTCCCCTCAACGTTGGCTGGCTGTCAGTCTACCATACTCATCTTCCGATACACGCCTACCTTGCTCTCTGGTTTCAAGGCCGAGGGAAGGGACATCCTCAAGAAATTCAAATAAACATATGGAGCAGAGCAGGAGATACAAATTGAGTCAAAATGCTTATTATTAATTTTATTCTTCTCAAAAACATGTACACGTAAATACAACCTCGAGTGTAAAATCTTAAACATCACACAAAAAAACACACCAGCATTAGAAGGAATTCATTTCCAATAAATAACTCTTATTCTTAAGGAGTACCTGTACAGCTTCTCCGTAAATCCCACTACCAAACGCACCTAATGCCAACTCAGCATCCTCCCCATCCCCTCCGCCGCTACAAGGCCTGACCACCACCAATGTCACACCTTCCATCCAAACTCCATCCTTCAACTGCACTCTTTGCTCGTGCCTCATCCTCATCCTCACACACGGCACTACCGTCCTCCCCCCGTCCTCCTCCCACTCTCCTCCACGCGCCGCGTCCCTACACTCCCTCAACCCTCCCTTCTCCATCGCCACCGTCCCTTCCCCTTCTCTGTCCACCAACACCAACCTCTCCATCTCCCTATGCTCCTTGACGACGTCGTTTAACAGATAATGCCTCGCCGATGCTGCAATCAACGCACTTATTGCCCACACAACTCTTGTTTTTAACCCTCCCGTAAAATCAATTTCCTCATCAGCAATATTTCCCCCGGGATTAGCTACGCGGCGAAACCCTAGAATAACGCAGCTTCTTAACGACTTGCCGAATTCAGCTCTCCATTTGATAACGGCTCCTTTCTCTAATTTCAAGTCGCCAGCTGGCAGTTCGATTTGGAGGTCACGGATCCGGTCGAACTGGGAGAGGATTCGGGCCGGGGAGTTCTGGGTTTGGTTTCGGGCCGTGGGTTTGGGGTCGGGTTTGAAGAGATCGTGGATGGATTTCAGGAGAGATTTGAAGAGAGTGAAGAGCGAGTCGGAGTCCGACTCAGGTGAGATGACGCAGTCGACTTTGAGAGAGAGGGATTCGGTTTGGGGGACGAGTGAGTTGAAACGTTTCGAAACGGAACGGCAACGGATTAGTGCCTTGATGTCGGAGATAGAGTTGAAGATGAGGAGGATTAAGGAGTCCGGGAGCCGATCAAAGCCGTCCATTGTTTCGATCATCTGGCTTTTTGACGATGATCGTTTGATTTAGATTTAGATTGAATTGATTCCGTGTGTTGTCGCTCAGCTTGCTTTTTTAAGGAGAGAAGACATCAGGGAAGTAACTGCGGGTTTCCCTTTCATTTTAGATGAACTGTTATAACAGGAGCGAGCGTGCGCTTTGGCTTTCGAGGATTGCTGTATCTTTGACCGTTGACCTGGTGAATTCTGGGACCCACTCGGTGTTTTTCTTTTCAAGAAAGGAGGAAAAAAAAAAAAGAGAAGAAATTATAATGCCGACTTTTGAATTTTAAAGGCCGGTATTGGCTGTGATTAAAATACAAGGCCTTTTCAGGTATTGTGATAGAGTACGGTCATGCGTTACAATGGTAACAGTCTACTTTATGAACGTAGGTTGGTTCGGATACCACCATGAAAGCCACGTGGCGCAAGTCAGAGTCCCCACAGCCAACTGTAATACACCAATACCGGGTTTGGTGGTTGAACCTTCTTTTAAATTTATCAACAACTAGATTTTCCCATAGCTTTTTATATATACTCGGTGTTTTGGCTTTTTTTACAGGTGGGTTTTAAACTGCCTTTTAAAAATATTTAAAAAAAATTAAATTTTTTTAATTAATATATTTTTTATATTTACAAATCATTTTAATATGCTGATCTCAAAAATAATTTTTAAAAAATAAAAAAAATATTATTGATATATTTTTCTAAATAAAAAATATTTTAAAAAATAACTGCCACCATACTCTCAAACACAAAAAAAAAATAATAGCTGCTAGGTTTTTTATAATTGTTTATAGTTTAGTTTATTGTTTAAATAATTTGGTTAGGTTTGCACTATCGATTGTGTATTTGATATCGAGATATTGAGTATTTTTAAAAAATATATTTTATTTAAAAATATATTAAAATAATTTATTTTTAATATTAAAGCGTTAAAATTCATCGAAAACATCAAGATTAAATATTAATTTAACATTAAAATATTTGCAGGCTCAGTTGGTAACGCAACGGCAAAGATGCTATTAATCGTGGGACGAGGTGAAGTAGTATTTAAATACATTAATTTGATCCGCCCGCAACGCCAAACATTGCAAATAATGATTATTTTGATGCATACATAAATATAACGGTGCCTGCCTTGGACCCCTCCTTGAAGCAGGTCTCCGAGCATAGAAATTAAATAAATGCTAGTTGAAATTGTTTACTCCATGACCACAGAATTGAGAAACGTGTAGGCTCACTAGGATGGTGACATTGCGCTTGTCAGCCGGCTCCTTCAAGTAGTTAGCTAAACAACAAAAGCTGATAAAGAGGTTTGTGGAAAGGAAAATGCATGTGATTGGATTGGGCATTGTTTTGTTGGGTTTATAAGTAGCTGAACTCTGAGTCTGATCTGTTTTCAGACTGCCCTCCACGCTCCAGCTGCCACTGTCTCGTATAAGGCAAAACCCTGGCCCCTTGGACAGTTGTAACTTAGAGATTTGCCTCAGAAACTTTATATTACTCCTCGAGACGAGAGTAACTTTTGGTACCAGATAAGTTACTATTTTTTTATTTTTTAGATTATTTTAAATAAAAAATAAAAAAATATTATTTTAATATATTTTTAAATAATAAATACTTTAAAAAATAATTATTATCAAAATATGCACGTGATTTTGTTATACTAAGACCTGAATAACAACCCCCCCCCCCCCTGTTTTTGTCTCTCTCGTCTCTCTCCCATTCTCTCTCTCTCAAGTCTCACCCTCGAGAAGCACATATAGGCTATTTCTAGGCCTACCTGGTTAGGCATACACTTCAGTATAATTTTATAGTTTGAAGATGTTAGAATCCCGTACCACCCCAGCGCAGAAGCACCAACCTCTGCCTCATTGACATGATGATCACCACAATCTGATGATGAATGTTATAACTTATTTTTTATCCCTATTTTCTAACTTATTTAAAAAATATATAAATTCTAAAAAATATTTTCAATGCAATTTCATAATTTTTCATCACTTTTTTTATTTTATTATGTGTAAATTTTTATAATAAAAAAGGAAGGGAGATGAAAAAATAGAAAATACCAAAGAGTAATTGAGAAGGAAAACGAAAGAAAAAAACCATTACGATGACAAATCAAATAATATAATGAAAAATTATACAAATGAAGAGAAGAAAATAAAAAGAGATTTAAACAATTCTGAAAATTTTATAGGAAAACATTCTTCATAATAAGGAAAAATAAAAAAATAATTAATCTTTGACTATAAGATTTTCCAATTAAAGATCCACGATTAAGAATGAAATAATATAAAAATATTTCAATGTTACTTTTGTAGTTTTGATGGGAACTAACATTATAAATTAAAGATTGAGAAAATAGACTGATATTAGAAAAATCCCACATCAAAAAACCTTATAGAGAAATACCTTGTATATAAAATTACAGATAAAAAAAAAAGAAAAAGAAATAAGGAAAAAGCCCTAGCTTGCCCCTCCTCCCCTCGCTTCCTTTTTTTTAGAATCCACAACAACCTATATTGTAGCCCAATAACCACAACCATGATCACACCTTTTCATCTTCCAACTACCATTATAAACCATCAATTCTCCTTTCTCCATCCCCGACTAGCAAAACAAGGTAGTTGTTATCTCCTTTTGATCTAGTCATCCATAACCATTGATCCACCTAAACCATTATAAACTAGATTTAGTGTAGTCTTACCTTTTACCAATATTTTAAGGTTCTTTAAAAGACATAAATGAAGCGAAAATGATAATTTAAAAAAATAGGAGTTTCAAGGATCTTGTTATACAATCTATGATCATTTATGGTTTGAGTTAATATTGCTTGAAGATCAAATATTCTTTTTAAGGCTTGATCAATCTTTTCAAGACCGAGTTGTTGCAAATCACAAACTATCTAATTATCTAACCTCTAACAATAATTCACATGAATCATCAATGAAGAATCTCTTAAAACTCTTTTAGAAGAGAGAGAAATTGTTATACCTTGAGTGTTAGCTGTTTCTTTTCTCTACTCTTCCTATTTGTGTAGTAGAAGTGTGTACAATGTATTCTATATGTTTATAAAATATGAGGCATGACATTCTATTTATAAAAAAAATTTAATAACCCTATAAATGATAAAATACCACTTTGCTCCCTAAATAATATCACATATATTATTTCAAGATAATTTTAAAAATTTATTCAATCAAGTCCTTACTTGATTTTTCTAGGTCTAAAATTATAATCCCTTATATTAATTACATTCTAGTACTCAAATTATAAAACTTATTTACAATTAATTCACACTTAATTAATTATCTTAGTTTAATTTTTGACCAATGGTTTTTAATGTTTGTGACCCATTAAGTTCTAATATGTTGATCCAAATATAAATCATAATCATATATAAACTAGGATTAAATAAATTAAATAATTTAATTCATTGTCAATTCAATATGACTACTAGATGGAATTGTCTAAGTACAAATTTGGATCATTGATAAGACTTTGATTCCTTTGCTTCTGCATTGGTCCCATTGTTATCACAACAAAAGGCTACTAGATCAATAATTCTAGGAATCATATCCAGTTCATATATAGACTTCTTAAATAAAACAATCTCTTTTATCCCTTCAAACATAGAGGTATACTTAGTTTCAGTTGTAGAATTTGTTATGGTCTCTTGTTTAAATTCCAACTCATAACACAACTATTTAAAGTAAAAACATATCTTGAATGAGATTTGCTTTCATCAATATATGATTGAATACCATGATTTACTTGTGGGTAAATGGATCCCGCTATGAAGGGACCCCCTTAACGTTGTGGCATTGCACTCAATGACCCTGCATCGTGAGTCAATGCATGTGTCTCAGGTGTTTGTTCTCGATTAGCACGTAATAACTCGTGGTCATCAGCATCGCTGCTAGAAGAATTAGAAGTGATCATGTTCTCACGATGCACAATAGACTTTCCCCTAGGCATCTACACAAATTAACGGAAAAAAAATTAGAATAATTCAATTTCGCACAAAATTCTCATTTTCTAAGTGGTAATATATTTAATCCTAGTTTTACAAAAAACAAATCTAAATTAACAAAAAATCAAAATAGTAATTAAAATTAATCTTACACATTTAATTGAAATTGAACAATAAAATTGAAAAAAAAATAACTAAAATTCTTCAAAATAATGAAAAACTTATTTAAATAACAACTAAAATTCAACACAAAATTGAACAAGGAACGAGAAATAATGCAAAAATAAATAAATAAAGAAGAAAAATGTATGAAAAATTATTACCTTTATGGCATGCTTGGTGTCAGCTAAGAATTAATAAAACAAAAAATAAAAACAAAATAAATGAAAAGAAATTGTTAAAAAGCCTGAAAATAAAAGGAGAAAATAAAAAAAGACAACATACCTTAGCATGAGAAGAGAAGATGATGCTTAAGTTATGTATGCGACAATAGTCTTTCCCCTACCATTTTTGGGTTTATAATGAGAATGCCTACATGTTCTGTACTTGATCGGCATGACCATAATTCATTCTTAACGCATCTATAATCATATTTCTATAAAGATTACTATTGTCATCTATAATTCCATGCACATTGCCATTACTAGAAGTTGACCCAACCATCCTCTCTACCATGGTATCGTGATGAACATATGGTTCTCCGTGTGCATACCAATACAAGTGTTTCTCCATAAACTATTTTTGTAAAAGATGCATTGTTACAACATCTGGATCAATAAATTTTTTATTCTTACACCTCTTGCACGGATATCTAATACTACCTCCACTAATATTTCTTGAATTAAAAGTGCGTAATTAATAAAACCTTGAACACCATTATAATAATCCATCATCTGCAGCTCCTAGGGTGAATCTCGATACATTCATGAACGATCATCTATTACTTATATCAAACCTTTTTAAATAATGATGACAACATGTATTAATTAACTACGTTAACTAAATAAATTTGCAAAAATATTGGTTTAGCTCAATCTTATTTAATCTATTTTAATAGTTACCTTAATTCATTATCAATTATATATATACATAAATTCAAATTTCTACACATTTATCAAAATTACAAATCAGGAATAAAATTGATAAAATATAAAACTCGTTAAATGAGTCATTATTTATTTCATCACAAAACACCAAAATAAAAAATTAGATATAAGTTTCATCAATTTACAAACAAATATAATTTTACAAAATCAAAAACAAACTATAACATGTACAAATATAAATCCATACAACAAATTTTATGACAAAAAATTATAAAATAAGTAAACATCCAAAACAATACATATACTACAAAAATATACAAAAACAATAACATTTAAAAATTGTGTTCAAATAAAAAAATGTTAGATTTGCTTATTTAAGATGGAGAATCCTCAATAAAATTTAAATCATAACATGGATGCTAACAAGTCGAGTGTTGTGGTGACCAAATTTGTTATGGAATGTTGAATTGTGTTGAGATTGAGGGGGAGGGGGAGCAGTTGTTTGTTGCAGTAAAAAATGCATAAGGAAGAAGGAAAAATAGGGGAGGGGGAAAGAAAGGTCGATCACCAGGTTATAAATTAAATATTACCGATGAATTTACCTATAGAATTATTCTGTCAGGCATTCCATCGGTCATTCTGTCAATAAAAAGTGTTACATCACCATATGATTTGTCTTTTTGAATCCCACTACAATACAATTCATAATTTTATCGGTACATATCGATGAATTTTTTTCGTCAGTATATTTACAAACAAACTTTACCATCAATAAAGTCGTTAGTAAAAGTTACACATCATTGTACTTTTTTGTCTTTTTTATTTCTTCTTTTCCCACTGCAATTCTCTCTATATATATCGACAAAATGTTTTTGTCAGTGTTTATTGATGGATATAACATGGAAAAGTCTATCGGTAAAATTCACCGTAATCTATCGAGGAATAAAATTTCGTTGATGTTTCCTTTTGTATTTGCTAAATTTTTGATAGTGATGAGTCAATTTACTTCAAATATGGGTAACAGATATTTGCTTTTACAAAGACGAGGCTAGTGGTTTTATTATTTTGAAAAATTAGGTATACCGGCTCGATAGGCCTTTTAATTTTGGCAAGTCCTAACGAACTTAATAATGATTATTAAGTCCAAATATACATACAAAAAAAATATACTTGAAAATATGCTAACACCAAAATAATTATTTTTATAAAGATACTAGCATTAAAAAAAATGCAAATTAAGTTTTCTTTTTTTTAAAAAAAACCTAATGAAATAAAAAATGCTAAGACAAACATTTTAGTTTTATTTTTATTTTTATTTTTTTCTTAATAATGCTAAAACATTCAAGTTGTTTTTTTTTAAATGCTTGGCCATATAAAATTAAGTTTAAAAGAACTTGACGTGGTAAAGCAGATAGGAAACTCATGTTGTAAAATAGTGTCATGCCCCCACACCATACCTAACCCAAGGTTGTCAATTTCGTTCCCTTTCGTTTGAAATGGCTGAAACATTTCATACCAATTCAAAAAACATAAACTGAACAATTTTCATCTCATTTCAAATCTCGGTCCGTTCTGGATTTTTCAGCTAAATTTTAGCCTGAATGTTCCGGTTTCATTTCACATGTTCCATTTCGGTCTTAAAAAGCCATTGAATCATATTAAACCTGGTTCAATTTAATTAATTAAACCATCCAAGTATAAAAAACTCTTTTTCATTACTATTTTTAATAAAAATGATATTAATAATAATATTAAAAATTATTATTACTATTTTCATTAACAATGATATTAATTTTTTAAAATCAGATTTATCACTAATATATATGATTTATATTCATGTTGTTGTTTTTTCATGTTTATACCTTTTAGGAATTTAAGCAAAACAAGGGATGCTTTAGATCCTATTAACCTTGATAACATTGACCTAACTTTATATTTAAAATATTTGCGATAAAACATTTTACTTTCATAATATTTTGATATTTTTTTTAAGTTGAATTACTTTGAGTTAAAGATCTATTTAATCTTGAAAATTTAAAAATATTTTAAATTTTAAAATTATATTTGTTTGACATTGTGTTTATATTGCATAAAAATAAAAAAATATATTAATTTGAAGTAAAAAAATAAAAAAATTTCAAATATTTTTAAAAATATTTTCTAAACGAAATGTCAAATACTATAATACTATCTAAAGCTCACTCACGTATACAAACCTTAAAAATTCCTAGGAACCAAAGACTCCTGGGTTTCAGAACGACTAGTTGGTTATCAATTGATAAAGAAAAAAAGAAAAAGAAAAAGAAAACAAAGCACTATGATGATAGGACAACCCTGGTTCCTTAAGACTTCTCTTTCCACTGGCAAACACCCACAGGTTTTAACTTGCCAATCACAACACAAATAAACAACCACTCTCGCTTTTCTAGCAGACATATAACGCAGAACAAAAACCTTGCTGGCTTGGCTGCGAAAACATGAGGTAACCTTTTTATCAAGGCACTAATGTGTAAAACAAAGAAATAAGAGAAGGCAAAGAGAATCAAAGCCTTCCATACACAGAGGGAAAGGAAACAACAGGTCTTAATATATATCATGTCTAGAGACAGCAGAGTAAGACAATAAAGTGTAGTTATGAAGGGAAGGATACAAGAATTATACATGCAGTGGTAATGATAACCTATTGGCTACACAATAGCGAACACTGCTTCCTGTATTAGGTATTAGGTCTGCAAAAGAATCCCAGAGCCTTTTTTTTTCCTTGTGCAAGTTGATAGCTTTGCGGATTTGAGAATCTCCCTTGCTGTTGTTGTATTTTCTCTTTGAAACTTTATTGGCCAAGTCACTTCATTTTAAGTTGAAAACAAAGGGTTGAGGGTGCAGCTAATTTTGGTTTTTTATTTCACAGTTGTATTTTTGGTTTTTTTTATTCATGAGAGAACATTTAGACTGAGGTGTGGAGCAAGACAGGAATGAATGGTCAAGTATTTTGTCTAGGATTTTTGGAACTCAAAGGTAGTCATTTTCAGGAGGTTAATGGTGGCTACTAATAAAACTTGAAACTCCAGGCCCCCCCCCCAACAGTGACATCCTTTCGGTTTTATAGGGCAAACATGGGATCACCTCCCACAAAATCCATCTTCCCTCTTATCTTGTTGATCTCTTTTAAGAGAATGAGATTCTCTCAACATCTTGATCTTGTTCGGCATTTGGTGAAAATGGGACACCAACAGTCCTGCCAATGTTGGAACATATTTGGTGGGAAGATTAGGTCGAATCTAAGTTGTTTTATTGGCTTCTCTAGCAACTTTCTCTGATTCAAAAGGAAGAAGAAAATAAATAGTGGTTTCAAGTCCTCGGTTTAACAGAATGCTCCCATTACTTATCGAAACCCAATTTCACCATTTTTATAATTTCACCTCTAATTAAGTAAATTAAACCCATACAACCTCAATTCCTATTCATTTTGATCACTAATCCTTATTAATTTTAACTACAATTGACTTTTGAACTTTGATATTTATTTAATTAAACGCTTGATTACATTAAATAAACCAATCCAAAATTCAATTACATCCCTAGATCTATTGAATTTTGGAAGAGCTTAAATGGTTTAAACAAGGGCTAAAATAAAAGAAAAATAAAGTTTGTTTGATACATTTATTTTGGAAGAGCTTAGATGAGGATCATATCCCGGTTTCTCATCTAATACATGTTCTATGTATTATAACAAGGAAATCACATTATTCAATCATTTATTTGCATTTTCCACATGCTCCCATTACTTAACGAAACCCAATTTCAACATATACATAAAATACATCCTTGTATTCAAATCATAATACACAATAAATGTATCAAACACATCAAGTAGCATCTTTATTTCAAGGTTTTAAAAAATTTCCTTACCATAAAAAAACACCTTTACACATTAACATCTTATCGCAACCCTTCTGATTCATGTTATATTGCCATATAATATTAATAGTAAGCAAAAACATCATTTGTTATGACAAACTATTTCTTTCCTTTTCCCTTAACATACTTTTTTTTTTATCGAAACTTTAACAATTTGTTATATGAGTTTCTTTCCAAATTTTTTCATTGAAAGTCCCAACCCAAAATCATCTGTATCCTAAAATTACAAGTCCTTCCCAAACTTGTGCATAATAGTCCATCCTTTACATAACTACTTTCAATAGACTAGTAGTATGGATGTATTTTGAATTTAGTTCATCATGTACACATTTGTATTGATGCATCATATTTTGTGTAATTAAACTTAACGATATTATTATTAATGGAATTAGAACATGTGTAATAGAAATAGATAACTAAATGAAGTTAGAGCACAATCGAAGCATATCCATGATTGTCTCTTATTTAAGTCAGAATGTACTTTTATGATTTCTATAATTATTCTCAGTTTATAATTTTTAAACACCAAATACTTTTACAATTTTTATATAAAGTATTGTAAGAAATGGATTTGGAGAATTGATTTTGTTACCGGAGAATGGATGTTAATTAATCTTGTGTGGAACATTGTGATAATGGTCCAAGATGGTTGAACATGATTGTGATGTTAAATTGTTATATGTTATGACATTATCGATAACTTGGAACGATCTAATTATAGAGGAAACTCAACTGAAATTTCA
>Ga0325410_1003484_pt1 | contig 17769 bp, 13 predicted proteins | sample PopdelMetagenome_16_FD_206182 | JGI IMG/M metagenome (GOLD analysis project Ga0325410, IMG submission 206182) | Populus deltoides microbial communities from Bellville, Georgia, United States - Xylem-PdIQD-R3 | ecosystem: Host-associated > Plants > Phyllosphere > Stem > Wood/Secondary xylem...
TTTGAGTAAATTTGAAATTACTATCCAAATCTGGAATCCTGATAGTTCTTGAAGTTAAAATGTACATCATAATGAACAATACCTTTTCATTTCATGATAGTTGGAAGTTAGTTTGCAAGTGGATTATTTAGGATATTACTAACGGTGAAAATGAGATGTGCTGAGCTGAATACAACGCTGATCAACCTTGGATCGAAAATTTAACTGCTAAACATATATTGTTTTGCCTTGAGCTATTCTTTTAGCTAAACGCTCAAGCTCAGCTTGTTAAGGATTTATCGAGCTTGGCTGCTTAGTCCAGGCAGGAGCTTTAGATTGGATTCCAGTTCATTATTAGTCCTACTAAGTTTGAATTGAATAGCATATTTAAGTCTGCAAATGTAAAAGAAGACTTGTACTTTTTTGCGTGGCATGTATTGACATACACAAAAGTGAATATATTCCATCAAGTATCTTAACTCATGATTTTGTGACCTTGCCTTTTAAAAAAGAACACTCAGGACCTTTACCAGAAAATTAGTTTGTGAAAAAAACAATAAGAAATAAAAAAAGGAATTATTTGTAATGAAGATTGACAAAATTAACATTTATCTATTAAAATCTAATTAATCAAGTAAACCTTGCTAAGTCTAAATTAAATGCAACATCCATCAATGTTTCAAGATCCTAATTAAAAAACACGTATTAATTGCACCAAGAACTTCCCTCCTCTCCTTCCATTTAATCTGTGTTGAGGAATTTCTTGCTTCATTTTGTTAGCTATACCCCTCAATAAATCTGAGAGGAGAGATTTTGTCTTTAAAGAAAACATTTTCTTTTTCCTTGAAAAAACATATTCTTTTAAGAAATAACAAACCATTTTGTTAACTGCATGAAAGCAGTGGCAAGTGATAAACTTAACTTACAATCTTGGGGAGGAGGAAGTGGAAGTGTTGGATCTGCTAAAGAAGAATAAAACACAAAAGTGGAGTTTTAATGCATCAAGGAAAAGAATTGTACTACCACTAGTAATTAGTGAACAACGAATCTATAGTGGTTTGAATGTGCTTGTTTATCTGCTGTAGAATATGAAGTCAATGCTGGATGTACATCAGGATTAAGGGAACTTGGTTCCATTGCACTGAACACATGCTTCATCAATGGTTAAAGATAGGGAGTGATTGGCTTTTAGCTTTATACATGCCACGATGAATATGACAAAAAATATTCAATTGCCTTTATGCTCATGAACAAAGTGAGTTGATCTACAAATAGCTTGTGATCGACTCATTTTCTGAATGAGCTTAAAAGTTGCTCAAGATTGGCTTGAAATCTACTCTGTACGAGTAGGACCAAGCCACAAACAGAGTCGAGTTTGAGTTTAACTCAAACTACCCAGTTCAAGTTACACTCCTAGATTTTACTTAATTTCTGTATTTAAGCTCTGTCTGGAGTGATGATATTATTTTCAACTTTTTTTTTGGCAGGTTGAAGTGGAAATTTGGGGAACAGAATTAGTTGAACTTGTCGCTTATTGTGCCAGTAAATGTCATGCTGCAACCACAATTTCTTGTAGTACTTTTGCAGAATGCCTAAATGATTTAGCTGGCGCTTTCTGTCAGGTATTTGATTTAGTTATAGGCTTCCGTCTATCGTACTTTGTGCAGCAATCACATCATTATGTGGATGTACTTGTATATGCTTTGAAATTTAACATGCTTGGCAGGTTATGACACCATTGGAAATGATTATCAGACTTTATGCCATTGGATTGTCCTTCATTGATCATAATGCTAAGTCCATGATTGGTGATGTTATGCCATCCAAAGGTGCAAAAGATGAGCATGCAGTTGGTATTCTTGATGGAGTTACACTTTGCAATTTAGCACCCGTACTTGGTTCCTTACGAAGCTACTTTTATGATAATTGCGAAGAGAACTGTGTGTTATGTGGGATTGACTACCAAGATCTTGCTTCTGATATACATTTAGATTCTCACCATGGAACCTTATTAAATTGCACACAAAAAAGTAGAGAGGTTTATCTACTAGCCTACTTAAATGTACTGAAGTTCCTTTGTAAGCCGCTTTCTGAACGTGTGATCTCTCAGAACAAACAGATAATTTTTGAAAATGATGTTGCTTCTCTTTCTATGATGCTGTGTAGCATCCAAGAAGCATTTCATCAGTTCAGTGACGTTGTTTTATATTTTCACAGGTAATTATGTATAATTTTCTGCATCTTCTTTTCTATAAATAACAAGAGTAATATTTGCATCCTCTAGCAAGTGAGTTCATCTTTTCCATTTCATTTAGAATCTCACAAAGGGTATTGTGTTTGATTAAATATTTGTTTTTTTTTCTTGGAGTAACAGTACTTGTTGCTTGTGTCTGTCGATCATCGGTTTGAAACCAGGAGGATAGTGCTTTGTTGGAGGATCCTATCTTGAGTGAAGTAGAAAAAACAGTTGGAGGTGTATTAGAATTGTTTTAACCTCTATAAGATGCACAACTAACCAATTAAACTTATTTTAGGATTAATTTTTACCAAGGGATATTATGTTTTCTCATTCTATTTCCTTTTTAGTTTATACCACTCAGGTTTTCGTGCTAGACGAGTGTTGATTTATTTGAGATAGCTGTGATTTTGAGTAGTGAAAAAAAAGACTTTTGAGAATTGAAGAATATCAAGCAATCTGTCCTTATAGCGAGTTTCAATCTGTTCCTATACTTCTAGTTGCATTTATTGTATCCATCATACATAACAAAATGCGCATCAGGACCTTCTTTTAGTGATATCTTTTAAATTTAATAGATGAGGAGCCAGCATGTTGCTACACATGACTCCCCATTTTCAAATTTTAACATTTCTAGTGCATAATATATGCTGTCTCCCCATGTTCATTAAAGAAAGGCCTTATTGGAGATCCTGTTAGATGTCAAGGATATACTAGATGCAATTAGAAGTTAAATTTTAGATTTGAGGCTAGCTTGAAAGTATAATTGGTAGATCAAAGTTAGGTCCTCTGTAATTAGTTTCTTTGTTTTTGCCCTTTTCTTTTCTTCTCCTTCCCCTCCTGTTCTCCTTTCCTCTACATCATTTGGTTCCTTTACTATTTAAAACTATCCATGGATGGAACTTTGACTGACATCTTTAGCTACCAATATTATCTAGCATTCTCTGAATAATTCTAATACATGGGTGCAGAAACAAATCTAAGAGGGAGGCAGCTGGTTTTGATGAGAACAAGATGATTCTTACTGTATCTGTTGCTACTTTCATTCTATCCAGCAGAACAAAACACAAGTTGCAGGTTCTCTCTTTCTTGTAAAATTAAAAAATCCAAAGTGATTGCCATTCACTTAATAATGAACTATTGATCCTATATAAATGAAGGACAATATGTTGCTTTTTCAAAGTTTGATTTTGCTGATGGGTTTCCCCTTTCTTATTACAGAAGAGTGTTCATCTAATTAAGCAGATCATTGCTAGTGAATGGATCCAACCTCAGGGGTTGAAATATATATCTGCTTCCCTATACAGTGTTGGCTTACTTTTGTATAGAAATAAACAAGTGAATGAGGTAATTTCTTATGGATGTGATTTCTAACTTGGAAAACATGTTGGCATTAACTTGATATCATATCTGGCTAATAAACAAAAAAAATTTAAATTATAAAGAGCCAATTCCGCTTTCATTTCCTTTTTTTTGCATGGTGTTATTTGTCTTTTTGCAAGAATTTTGCTTAAATAATGGTGCCAAATTTGAATTTCATTGAATATCCAATGGTTAAGAAGTGCATTGAGGATGCAGTCATTTCATCATATTTGCTTTAATGCAATGCTACCACTTGTTTATAGTGCTTCTTTTAGAGTTTAAAAGACATTTGTGAAGGTAATACATAAATGTACCTTATAAAGGACCACAAGCTGCTGTTTGAAAGTGTGCCCTGTGTTTTGCTGACACATTTTTGGTGTAAAGAAAGTGGTTGAAGTTACTGGTGTCACTTGACCTCTTAGGAACCTTGAAATGTGACCATGCATCTTGAATTGGTTACGTTTTGCATTCTGAGATTACAGCTATGCATGGCTGGATTGCCAAAATTGACAATCCAATATATAATTTGGGTTTTGTGCGTGGTGAAAGGTGTGAGATAAAGAAACAAAGGGAGAAGAAACATGATTTTGTTAAATGGCTTAGAAACACTTTTCTTAATTAATGTGAAAAACATGCCGTGCTTCTTTTGGAATTTACCTCCTAATGTTTGACCAAAATAATTTTTAAGGGGCACCCCTAATCGATAAGACTGCCCCTTACATACCACAACTAATCTAAATGGCTTTCCCTGTGGCTTACACGTTCCATGAACCAGTATATACTGTAATATACTGTGTTCTAGGCAACTGTGGTATACCCAAGGTAACAATTACGGTGGGAGTGGTATGATGAGAAGAGACATGGACTGTTATTTGATGGATTAAATCATTAAAGGAGTGTTTTGAGTGTAGACATATGATCACCTGGATACATGGAAAGCAGGTCATGGAGTTAACTTCATATATGCATAGATGTGCATGTTGATTACTGTTCCTTTGGTATCACCTGGAGAATATGTTCTTGTACCCTTAATTCTCTTGCATCAAGATCCATGTTTTATTACCTTTTTTTAAAGCCTTCTTTTATTGATCATTCATCTTTGCAGGCTTTGAAGCCATTGAAATTATGTTGCAGAGCATCATGGAAATGTGTCAAACTTCTATCTGAGATGTCTATGCAGAAGTCTGAAGGGTTTGTTGGTGATCTTTCAGAAGATGCTATTCTGGATTTTGTCACTGAGGCATGCAACCAAACAGTTTTTCTTTTGGATGTTCTCCATAAATCTGGCAGTCTTAGGGTGAAAAAGATCATTGTAAACAGTCTTGAAAATTGGTCTGTTGCTGAAGATTTGTTCAGAAGGCTGTCAGGTCCTGTGCCTTTGGTGAAACAATGGGTGAAGGTAGCATCTGCAAGATTCCAATTGTCTTCAGTATGTTTTTTCTTTTTGTTTTTTGGCTGTCTAAATATAGTTTAATTTCCAGATGCAATGTGAGAATAATAAGAACATGATTGTGGATGATGATGCTCCAACCTTGTACGGTTTGCTATCATCGTCTATGAGAGTGTCAAAGAGGACAATTGGTAAAATTTTACAGCAGGTCTGAGCATTTTTCATGTTTCCCTTATGACAGATGTTATCAGTCCATTCCTTTTGCATTTTTTGATTGTGGATTAAGTCTTTTTTACTTCTCACCATTGGCCTTTTTCTCTTCCTTTTCTTTGTCCCTAACATTTTCAGGAGCTTCTTGCTTACGAAGAAATGTATGCTGTGCATCCTGAATTTTGTCAAAGAATGCAAATGGAAGTTATAGATATCCTCTTGAAAGATGTATATGTCACAGATAGTCATTTGCAGAAATCAAGAGTTTTGATCAGAAAAGGACGGGCACTGAGGTCCTGTGGTTCTGAAGGTTTGGAGGACTGTATACAATGCTTGTCAGAAGCAATCTCTGTAATTGTGAGTTTTTTGGCCTCAGTGCATGTTTCTTGCTCTTACCTTCTCTTTGGTTTTTGTTTTTTTGATAAACTTCTTACCTCTTCTTCATGATTAAAGGTTCAGTAGATGCTCTTTGCTCTGTACAATGATTTACTTACATACTCGCTTGAACAGAATGATGAATCATGTAGCCATGGAACTCCTGCCTGTCATCATTTAGCCGTGACATATTGCCTACGTGCGCTATGTACCCAGGAAGTGGAACCAAACTCAAAGGTGTTAATCACAAAAGGCTAGTTCCCTGATTTCACTAAATGCTTTAAGGACCATCTGTGTTAGTATGCATATACACAATTGCTAATGAAGCTTTCTATTGTTACTAAATGTTTGCTTGGTTTTCCTTACAATCAGCAAGTCTTTCAAGATATCAAAGCTGCCTTAGATCTTTGGTTAAGCATTCCAATCCCAGATTATGGCATTGTGTACGATGAGGGTATCATGTCACCTGACAGTGCACTTTTGTTTCTATATAATATAGTTGATTTGTTAGCAATGAAGGTATTTTTATAATCTTATCGTTTTCTTTAATCATTCTTTACTTTTCAGCTCATAGCATCATTGCTTTATCTGTTCTTTGTATTCAGGGTTCTATGGAATTTCACAATGACATATATAAGTTGATGATTAGATTGTTTGAATGGAAGAATGTCCAACTGGAGATGTGCTTATCCATTTTGTGGGAGAGTAGAAGGCTTACCCATGCTCTTTGTATTTCACCTGTAAATGATGCTTTGATAATGACCTCACCAGGTTTTTCTGGAGAACAATTCAGGTCTATTGATTCCTGGATTCATTGTCTAAAGGGGTCCCCACCTTTATTAGTTGGGTTCCAACATAACTTTTCATATCTATTTACAAACTTTCATTGCGACCCTGACAATCAGAAACCTTACAAGTCTGATATCACTGTTGATGATGTTAAAGAAGCTGCCTTTAAACTCATTTCGAGTGTAAGATTTCCCCTAGGACCTAAGTTGCCTCTTTCATTAATTTCATAATCTGTTGTGACACAAAACTGTTAATAGTTTTCTATTATTCTTCTCATAGGTTCCTGCCACAAGCTATTCTTTTTTCATTGCTGGACATCTTTACTATGATTTGTGTGAAAGACTTATTGCAAATGGGCGTTTGTTTGAGGTAAGGGAGCAGTCTCTGGAAATCTTGTTTCTTGATTTTCTGGGACCTTGATTTCACTTTTTTGATTCTATTCTGTGCAAAACAGCACGCCTAATTTGGATGACTTTGTATTGAATAACTACATACCAGAATGGCCTACTATTTCTGATTTCACTTTGTCCTAGTATAGGATCTCAATTAAATTGTTTTGCGGGAATTCATGATATCTTCATGAAACAAGAATATATCTCTTGTTTTAGACCAGCATTGTAGGTGAAAAATTAGTGTAGACTGTTGATTGGAGTGTGCAAAATAGTAAGTCATATCTGGATTAAGTATGGGAGAAGCACGCTCGGAATGCAAAATGTATATGCAACCATACCATTACCATAGTTTTATGTAGACATTAGCAACATTGACAAAGAAGGGCATCAGAGGTGTAAGTGAAGCATATTAGATATTGCAATTGCAAAGGTGATTCAGTAAGTGCTTTGAGTGGGTCTTACAAAAGAATGATGACCATCGTTCAGGAGGGAATTGTAAACTCTTCACCAATAAATAGTTTGATTCATATGTTGCATGATGAAAGTGGATTATTGAATAATTCTTGAATCTGTCTGCCCAAAACTTTTAGTCTGGCTATAAGCTAAATGGCAGATTTTGTTGTTTGTAAATTTCAAAACAACACTGAAATGGAATTGTGCCCTTAAAGCACTTGTTCAGCATATTAGACCAACTTTATGTGAATCCTGGAGCACTTCTGGATATTGCTTTTTTTGGATATAGCTGCTATCACAATGCACATTTAATTGTTTTGAATTGGAGCACTCATTAGATCTGCATGTGAGAGATGTAAAGCACCAAACTCAAACCTCGTGGACACATGGGTTGTCAGGAATAGCAGTGATTGTTCTAATGTAATGTTTATAATCAAATTTTGGTCTTTTGAAGATTACATGCCCCTATTAATTCATCTTAATTCTGTTTTTTCCATTGCAATTAAAGTACTTTTGTTCTTATACCATCTGCCTTTTCTGGTGCCCTACACTTGTCCTATTGTTTCAGTTGCATTTTCCACTTTGTTCCTTATTTAAGCTGTCAATCTGTTTTGAGTCACTTGTTACTAAATCAAATGTCCACTGTTTTGTGGCCTAAGTAAGTTTATTCAGCTTTTATAAAACATGTCTCAAAAGTAGCTTCTCATGTTTGTCTCAGTTTGGCTATTTTGTTTTGGTAATGTAAGGCATGTTCGCTGTTATCCACATACACTTGTGTTATTTCTAGCCTGAAATTGTTTCATTGTTATCTTTCTTTTCTTCTCTTTTCTTTCTGTACTGTGAAATTTGAATGTTTATGTTGTAAAGGATTATTAGAGAAAAATGGTCAGGCATCCAAATGGAATCATGATAGTAGTTAAGATAATTGGTAAGCGTTTGCAAATAGCAACAGAGATTGACCATATATGATTATATTTTGATTTTTTAATATGAACAAATCAATAAGCTATAGAGTTTCCTTAGCCTGTACGTATGTATTTCTAGAAAGTCCCACTTTTTTCTTCCATTTTCTAATGGTTTGGGAGAAGTTTATCTATGAGGCTCTTCAAAGTTGAAAAGCCATCCTGTAATTCCAAAAACGAATCATATTCTGCTGTCCCACCTAGTTCACAGGCTTATTCCTATAAGATGCGTAGAAATTACTTTTTTTCTCAATGATATCTTGATTTTGGTAAGTTATAATTTCCCCTCTTCTCTCTCCACCGGAACGAAACCACTCTTATACTCTATCTGCAAGCCTGTGTTTCTTTTTGTTAAAGCTTTGCAAATAACTTTGTTTCAACTTATGCTCCAGTTCACTAGTTATACTGCCGTATACTTTGTAAATATGGCATTGCTTCTTTTTGTGCTTGTTTTGAGATAGTAATTTTGTGCACTGCACCCTTATATTGGTTCCATAACGGTTAGTAGTTAATCTTGATGTTTTAATGCCTCCTGCTGCTCATATGATTTTAATTTTGACTATTTTTATCTCATGTTTGTAGGCACTTTCATATGCTAAAGAAGCTCACCGGTTGCGTACTAAACTCTTTAAAGAGAAATTTATGTATACTGTTGAGAAGCAATCAGAAAACTGCACTGGAGCTGGCAGTGATATGCAGAAGAATACATATGGTCTTTCTGATGTAAGAATGCAAAAATCAGTTGCTTGTGAAGTTTGGTCATTCGATACCCTTCCGCAGGACATGGATGCCTGTTATCTTAGCCCATGGAAAATACTTCAGTGTTACCTTGAAAGCACTCTCCAGGTCACCCCTTCTTTGACCAACACCTTTCTGATCTAGAAATTTAAGGCTGATTCTCTTCTTTGCATAGAGTTTATTGATTTTCTTTGGATTCCTTACAGGTTGGAACTATCCATGAATTAATTGGAAATGGAATTGAGGCTGAAATTTTTTTACGGTGGGGTAAAGACATCTCCCGCTCCCAATGCTTGCCGCTATTTATAGTTGCCTTTTCCTCTGTTTTAGGTATGAATTAATTAAGATCATGCTACCTGTTTCCCTGTATTGATTTCTGTGTTACGTAATAAATTGTTTTGTCTATCCTCTTACTATATCTGTTAAAACATCAGGTAAACTGTACTGCAACAAGGGGTCTTGGGATCTGTCAGAAAAGGAACTTCGAAATGCCAAACACGTTTTGGTACATGGCTGTGCAGATTTTTCTTGTTTAAAGTGTGGATTGATGCTTGAAGCCACAATTGATCAACGACTTGGTGATTTATCCCATAGTCTCTTTAATACAACAAGGAGTATAGAGAGACTATCTCTTGCTGAAAGTTTGTACAGATCAGCCCTAGACAGACTAGGTCAACCTGAATGGAAAAACTCTGTTAGCTATTCCAAAGATGTGGAAGAAATTGAGGGAGCTTCTGTCTGTTTCCCTACTTGTCAGGTGGGGCCTAAATTGAAGATGGAAAGTCAAAAGTGTAGAAAGACTAAAAAGGCAACAAAATGTTTGCTAAAGGAGCAATCTTCTGTAACGGAGCACAATACTAGATTAACTCGTTCCAGATATCATTCTTTTCAGAATCAGAAAGTAGACAGTTCTGCTGAGGTACAAGTCGGCCCTTTAAATCAATTGAAAGGAAACAAAACATGCGATATAGTCGATCCTAATGGCCAGAGGCAGTGGCTCTCTGGAAGAAAAAGTTGCATGGTTGATTTGGGGTGTGAAATCATTTGCATTTGCAATGGAAAGAAGTGTTGGTTTTGCCTTGCGAGGGAAGTTAAGGAATCTGGATTGTTGAGCAATTTCATATATCTGAAATGGGAGTTTGCTCGTAGGCGGCTATCAATAAGGCTACTATCTGGCATTGGTTAGTGGTAACTGAGTATTATTTCTTAGTTTGGTCATTGTTGCACGCACAAGAAATCATAAATTATAAGTTATGATAATTCCTGGTGTCATATCTGAATTATCAGTTTAAGATAGTCTAATTTCAGTGGATTATTTTGGTCCGCTCAATGATCACTTAAAGAGTGATGCAGAAGAGTTGAGAATTGATCCTTCAACAGAAAAACTAGGACAACTTATTCGGGATATATGAGTGGATGGGCATTTGTTGTGGTACTGAGAATATTAAAGCCTAATGATTAAATGACATATATTGACTCTTGCATGCAGGTAATGCAGGAACGCATAAGGGATGTTCTGGTGCTGTTTTTTAGGAGCTATGAACAGTGTTTAGAATAGGGATTTTACGTGTTTTAGTTATAATAGTTATATAGGATTGATTGGGTATGAAGGTTTGGATGTTTAGTAGTTCAATGTAGATGTTTGATGGTTAGAATATAGAAGTCTGTTCTCTGGAAATTGTAGAAAGATGCAGGGAAATACTACTTTTCCTTCATAGTTAGTTTTCTAATCCTACAAGGACTTCGATTCTTGAATAAGAAAATACTTTTCCTACCTAAACCTACTTAATTATGGACTTCTTGCCAATGAACTGTAGCTCATCAGGCACCAATGTCCCTCCTGTTCCCCAATAGGTCTTGAGTTCAAACCTCTCTTTCGTAACCAAACATATTTTAGGACTTTTTAGTTAAAACTAAGAGAAAAAAAAACTTAGATCTAGATAATTTTGAGCAACTTTGAAATTAGAGAAATACCCTTGTATATGAATATTTTGCACAACACTACATGTGTTCTGATTATTTTATTGTACACAAACATATCAAATATCACACATGCTTCAATATTTGTGTGGGTGAATTCATGTATAGAGTTTTATTTTTTTGTCAACGGGACATGTTTTTATATTTATTTGTGAGTGTACACATACATTTTTAATGTCATTAGATTATTCTATGAAGTAATTTAGTGTAGCCATAGTGATAAAGTAGATACGAGATTTCTTTAGAAGTTTTTATAGCAAGAAAAATGATGCAAAGACTTTAACGTGGCATTTTTGTCTAAACAGTAGACCAGGAAAGGTTATGAAACTTTTTCCTCGTAGTGTATTTTTTGTTCATCCATGCTGATAGTAGCACACATTATACATGTAAATATGCACCCAGTTTTCCCAGCTAATATAAGGACTAACAATGACCTGGATATATATGGAACTTCATTCATTCTTTCTTCACTCTTAATTTTTAGATCCATCCAATATTATCTATGTTGTTTAATTTCAGGAAAATGCCTGGAAATTCAAGGCAGATTTCATGAAGCACATGAAATTATTTCACAAAGCATCTCTGTCCTAGTCAGCCGAAACCCGTTCACTCATGCTCGTATTCCATTCACTTTCTTGCTTGATCTAGTCGGGAAAGAGTTGCCAGGGGATGTATTCAGTATAGAGCGTGCAGCAGTACTTTACGACATATCTTGGTGCTCTCTGAACAGCTACTCCTCAAAGGATAATGGGTATTTGTTTTAATGGATACTTCCATTTTGCATGTTTCTCAATGATTCAATGACTCCCAGGGGAAGAGATATTTTTTTCATTAGCTTTTCATCTTGTTTTGTAATCTAGACTAAAATCCTAGCCTACTTAGTAATCAGTTTTATAGCTTGGTGTTATAAGTGGGCTTTTTGACTAATTGACTTACTTTTGTCTTGATATATTATGCTCCAGGACTATCTGCTGTGATCTATACCATGTTCAAGTATCAAAAATAGTGTCTTGGTTGATGCTAGCATTTGTACTCTGCCGGCAGGTTCCTGCAGTTCTTCAGAAGGTCAATCTGTTTTTTGTTTTTTTTCCTTCACATCATTAACAATTTCTATTCACTAGTCTCATTAATTTCGATTGGTTTTGTTGCTTTTTTTTTTCTTTTTTTAACCCTTGGTTTTAGTATTGTCTTTATAATATGTGTGATGACTTGGTAGAGGTTTTTTTGGTTCTTTGCTTGGAAAAATGTTTAACTTGTTTAAGGTATAAGGCCTTCAGATATTGTGCTGTGGTCCTATATGTCGGACTTCCCGTTACTCTTCTACCTTTAATTGATTAGTTGGAGTTGGGCTAAGCCCTGTTTTTGTATTTGATGGCTCAACTCCTCACAGGAAGTTTCATGGGTTGTCTTTGTTTGTTTGGGATGATAATTTTGAACTGAACAATTCAAGATCAGTTTAAGAATTTCTGATGCTAACTGAAACAAAATTAATAGAGAGCTAAGCTAATTGAATAGAGCAAATATTGTTGGTACTGTTTAGTGAAATCAAAAACTTCAGTCCAGGTGAGGTTAAATTTACTACTCAATTAGGGTTGTTTATGCTGGAAGGCTCCTTTAAAATTTTAAATGTTCACAACATGTTTGCATGGTCCAATATGTAATGCCTCACCAAACCAAGCTTAAAATAGATTAGCTTTGGAAACCACATGCAGACATTTTGGAACCCTTCTAGCCTATTTTTAATTTTTGTCAATTTAGTGTTCAGGAAAAAAAAAGAAGCTTTTCGACCTCAAAAAATCTTGATTTTTTTGGAAGCAAGCTGGATTCTCTGTTAGCATCTGTTATAAAATGATCTCAAAATACATTTTACAGGGGGTTTTGGTCTTGATCAAAGGTTGACCCATTGACTAATAGTTAAATCAAAAAGAGGCTGACATATGGGGCAGCATTTGCCCAAAAAATGATTGTTAAAGGACTTAGCTGACCAATTTAGTAGTGCAAGCCTTATTGTTATGCAATCCTGATTGTTCAAAAACAAAAACTGCGAAAAACCTTTTAATATATGAGGACAGGATAATAGAATAAAATTACTTCCTCAGCCACAAAATAGGGGGTCCATAAATGTTAAGAATCAAATTTCAATATATTTATTTCAATTAAAAAGACATTATGTTATGCTCAACTCATAAAAGACTAAAAGCTATTTGATTTGAATGAAACATATATAAATTAAAATTTAATTTGTAATGTTAGTGGCTCCTTATTTGGGATGGCGGGCATATTTTTCATTCTATCGAGTTTGGGGGTTTGGGTTTTCTAGGCTTCTGAAAGTCGTAAGGGAAATGGAACCAATTTTCTTGAGGTTTTGAAATGCCAAACAGAGCCATATAAAGTGATGACTACAAAATAGACCAAAGGGAACCAATGAGATTGTTTTCTTGTGTGGAATGAACACTCCTAATGCCAGTGCAGCTTCTGTTTTCATTCTGACTGAAGACAAGGAGACTTTCTAATGTAACAAAAGTTTCTCTGTTTCATTAAGCATGAATAAAACAACAATGCCTAACGATCTCCTTTCTGTAGGTATGATATTTATGAAAAAGTCTGATCTTTTTTATTGGAAGTACGTGGACTATTATCATACTAGGGGAATCCAAAACAACAGGACCTGTTATAAGCATTTGTTTTCCTTGTAATTGATTATTCTGAATATGGATGGTAGTGTGGATTTTCTAGACCAATTTTGCTGACATAAGTTTGCAGAGGTTACAACAATATTTTACCATGAACTAAGTTTAATCAAATGCATGTTTAGTTATATGATGTGACTCCATCGAGGTTTTTTTTTTTTGTGTGTGTTATGGGTTATATATTCTTTGTTGGTGGATTGACTATCACGCACTCCAGGATGCTAATTTTGTAGATGAGTTTCCTATCATCTCATTTCCAGTCATGTATTGGAATGTTGCATGAAGAAATTTTGGGAATATGTGGATGGTTTGAGCTAAACAAATCCTTTCTCTGGGTTTGTACACCATGAATTTGGTTTAAGATGTGGGATTTCTTTTTGCAATCATGGTTTGCATTCATGCTTGCAGTTGTGGTGTCATTGGGCCATTGATTGTGTTATGAATTGTTTTCGTCGTTGCAGCTGTTATTTATAAAAAAATACAGATAACTTTTACACAAACCTAAAAATTTAAGACTGCAAAACTTTCACAGCATATACAACATTTACTACTCAAAGAAAGATAAAAATGATGTTTCTAGTGCAGTGGCTGTGATTGTCATGTAATGAAAGTTGGAGCTGCTATGCTATTGAAGCGAAACATCACCAAATCCCACTGGCTATAAAATCCCATTAAATATTTCTATTCAAGCATTGGGCTCTTCTAGTGGACCTAAAAGGATCTCTGCAGTTGATTTTCATTAGTAGTATATTGAAGTTTTTCTAATTTCTACAGGGCACTAAGCTTACTGTGGTTGGTTTTATGCTCTTAGATGATAATGCACTTAATCTTATTGCAATCAAATCTGAACATTATCTTGGATTTGAAGGAGAGCATTCTTTTACACTAATAGATGAAAGCAATGCAGAGGTTATATCAATCACTTTTGATCAGAATTCTGGTTTTTTAATGGACTTGGCATGTCTGATCATTATAATCCAAGTTTGCCTTTCCTTTTATCTTAATTTCACTTGTTGCTTGCAGCTCTGGCTTTACTTGTGTTTCCTTTTATGCCATCTTGAATTGGTTTTTGACTTGCAATCATACTTCAACAGGTTTCCAGATTACTTTCAGCTATATTTGTACTTTCTTCTTCTAGCAAGACATTTTCGTTGTCAAATTATAGCAAAGTTCTCTCAGAAAGTCATTGGGCTTCATTTTTTCATCAAGCTTCACTTGGAAATAACCTTAACTGTCAGTTCCTCTCAAATACAACTCTGAAGCATAAAGCACAGAACTTTGCCGATGATCAGGTAGACCTGCATGATTTATTTGATGAGTAGCTTCTTGAAGAAGTTTATGGTTTATGGTTTATTTTTATTTTTTTTGTTTACCTTACTTTTTCATGGTTTATGTGCCAATCAATTTGAGATATCATTGGTCTCTCCATACTTTGGTTTAGAGAGTTCCAATAAAAACTCTGAAACTTGTTTAAGTTTGTATGGAAACAATTCCTGTTTTGATTTCAATCGTAATTTGTTGCAATCTACATCAATGATTTGCTTTGTTCAAAGCATGAAAGAACTCAAACAATTAAGAATAGGAAGCAACGCATTCTCTGTGGTATGGTGTGTTTTCTCAATGCTGGCTCCATTTATGTTTCCATGTTTATTGGGAAGTACATGATTAATTAAACCTCTTTTGTGTAATTCATATATCTTCACATATGCGTGGAAATATCCTGTTTTAGATTTGCATATGAATACATGCAAGCTCTTTGTTTGAGTCCAAGTCTGTTCCTTTTTTTATTTAAGAGGGAAAAAACTTGGGAAGCACTTTGTTTTGTTCTGTTTGAGTCCAAGATTGCAGGATGATGGAGTGTTAGGTTTTAATGTTGGTGATGGTTAAAACTAATCCTAATCATGGGCCTACTTTTCACCATGATGAATGTTGTCTGTTTCAGTAAACTTGTATTAGCATAAAAGTAATTCTAAAGACCTAAAGCTGCAACTCTAAACTGCTTAACTTTAATGGTCTGAGCTGTCTTGTTTTTTGAGAGCTTGATTCTTTTCAGGAAATATATGCTTTGTGATCAGCAAGCTTCTTCTGGCTCATATATATATATATATATATATATATATATATATATATTCTGTAGGTTACCGGTTGATGGTGTCAAAATGCAGACCTAGAAATTAGTAACCTGTGCCTTTTCTCAAGTATCTCAACCTTCGTGTTGATTGTGCACATGATTGGCATATTAATACCTCATGCTTTTTCATAATTTAATAATTCTTTCTTCAGGGCTCATGTGTGACTGCTTCAGCTTGGGAAGGAGCAGAAACATGCAACTTACCAAGGTTTCTGCTGTCTTATGCATACTAAAGCTTTCCATGGTTCTAAACACATTCTCAGATACCTTTTGTTCATGCTGCAGGCTTGCTCCCGAGTCTTTTCAAGATTTGGAACAATTTGTGACAGAATTTTATTCAGGCCTTCCTTGCACAACCGTCATTTGCATAAGTTTAATCGGAGGACCTTGCGCAAATTTATTAAAAGATCTACTGCAATATCCTTCATGTATTAGTGCATGGATGCTGTTGTCACGCTTAAAGTTTAAGAGTCAACCTATTATGATGCTTCTGCCTGTGAATAAAGTTTTAGAAGGTACACTGATTAACATGTCTGGATAGCTGGAATTCATGATTTTCACACACAGATAGTACTGAATAATTTGCAACAATTTGTCAGAAACTTCAGATGATGATTGTGCTATGTCTTGCACTGGAGAGTTTCTTGTGAGCAACAACTTGGATAAACACTGGCATTGTCCCTGGGGTTCGACAGTGGTTGATGATGTGGCTCCAACATTTAGATTTATATTGGAGGAGAATTACTTATCTTCATCAAAATTTCCCCTGGAAGACACAAAAGAGAATAGAAATTTATGGTGGACGAAGAGAAAAGAGCTTGATCATCGACTTGGCAAATTACTGAGGTAGTTTCTATTGCATTTTTAAATTGTTTGTGTCAGTTTCATGACTCAAACATAGTCAGATTAGGGATAACAGCATAACTAGTCCTAAAACTTTGTATACTTCTTGATCAAGTCTTAAAACGTTTTTGTTAGGTTTATCAAATATTCAAGCATTTTAGATTTTTATCAAATCCACATGTTCAGTTAAATATTCTAGAATTTTAAATTTTTTCTCAAGTCCGCAAGTTGTTGCCTGTTAGAAAAGATGTTGAAGGCTCACATTGTAACTCATTATTATGTTGACGTGCGTAATTTAATGAGAAAGTAATTTGCCTCATTGTTGCCACAGAAAAAAAGAAGTAAAATAAGAAGCGAAACTGCAAATTCAAGGACAATAATCTCAGCCTTGGTCTCTTACCAAAAACCAATTTCACCCTTCAAAACCTGAAAATTATAAAGGCCACTGAAAAAAAATGACATAATTTCTGCAGCCAGTAAGATTTCCATATCTTGATAGAACACAGATTCATAAATAAACCATCTTGAAATTCCAGAAATCAATCCCATAAATCTTCTGAAGTATTGACAAATGGAAAGAACAAGTTTACTTCAGGCTTGTGTGTGGCCATCTTGAAGCTTCAAAGTCTAACTGTTTGATCAGGAAACAGACTGTTTTTTGGTTGGGATTTTTGCTATTAGAGTGCTGCCATCTTCTACTGATAGCACTGGTGATTTTTGGTGGGATGTTGATTGTAAAATACTGTGCATTGACTAGTTCTCTTGTGAATTATTTATGAAAAACAAGCACGTGAAAATCCATCATTTACTTTTCTATTAGGTGTTTTTTTGCAAAACAAATGCCCTTAGTTGAATATTCCATGTAACAATTGTATATCAAATTAATCTTCACTAATTTTCCATGTTGGGTTATGACTTGAGCATTTAAGAGCCATGTAATATTCTTTCAACAAAGTCCACTGCTGACTTACTTTGACATAAGGTAAAATGTTTAGATGCTTTATTGACACCAATTTAGTTTTAGGACTCTAGTAGGAATCTTCAAAGTTTCTTGGATTTTTTTCTGGTGCCTGTTAGAATTTCCTGTTTGGCTCAATTAAGTTAGCTTTAGTATTAAGCTCTTATTAGTTGCTGTTGATGAACTCTGGCAGATATGCCACTTATCCATATGTACATCTATATAACAGCTTTGGAATTGTTTCTTAAAATTACTCAATATTTTATCTTGTTTCTAACTGA
>Ga0325410_1003485_pt1 | contig 17768 bp, 9 predicted proteins | sample PopdelMetagenome_16_FD_206182 | JGI IMG/M metagenome (GOLD analysis project Ga0325410, IMG submission 206182) | Populus deltoides microbial communities from Bellville, Georgia, United States - Xylem-PdIQD-R3 | ecosystem: Host-associated > Plants > Phyllosphere > Stem > Wood/Secondary xylem...
AAAAAAGTTGTTTTATAAAAAGTACTTTTAGTTGAGGTTGGTTTGAAAAAAATATATGTTTGGTTAAAACTGTTGTTAAAACTGAGGTTGAGTAAAAAGTAGTTTAATGTGTTTGGTTAAAAAAATGCTTTTCAAATTGAGGTTATAAAATAATTAATATATATATTGAATGTTTTTAATTTATTTTACTATTGTTATTACATTATGAAATAAATAATACTTTATATAAAATATTTTATATTGTTCCATTGAACTATCTACAATTCCATCACGTATGAAATACATCCGACAAGGACTACAGTTTCATTGATTTCGTAAGCGCGCAACAACATCAGGTAAAATATCATTAGAAATAAAATTAGGATTGTAATCAAATTTTACAAATATTACGTCATCAAGTGATCTTATTCTAATTTATATAGTGTTATTGAATAATATGAAACACTAGTTTTTTCGAATAAAACATAATTAAAAATAAAAAATATTTTTTTTATTGGGTCGAACCCGGTTCAATACATTTTTATAGCTTTGGACCAGGTCTGATCTCCACTGTTCGCGTGAACAGTGGAGGAACTCTCCACTATTCACTTAAGTGGACAGTGGAGAGTTCACCAGGACCACAGGAGAAGAACGCAGGAGAAGCAGCTAAAACCTGCTTCTCATGAGCTGAGGTTCGACCTCAATTATTAGGCGGGACCCATGTGAAAAAATATGTAGTTTGGATTAACCAAACACCTTAATTCAGCTTTTGTTTTCTGCCGCAGCCGCTGTCGCAGTGCCAAACGGGCACTTTATGTCAGCATGTTCCTTCATAAAAAAAAATTATATAATTCAATGATCACTAGATTTTTTTGAATATATCATACTGATATAAAAATTATATTTTTAAAATAATTCAAATAAAAAATTCATACAAATTGACATATAAATTAATTCAAGAATATTATTACCATTAAATTAAGAAATAAAACAATAAAATGTTTGAGGTTCAAAAACTAGAAAGGGTGAAAGGATTCAGGGCATCTTGATGCAAAGGCATTTTGAAAGGAGTAAATGGTCATTTACATACTCAGCCAAATTTAAGAGTGTGTTTAGCAGTATGGTTGCGGGTGCTTTTCAAATAATTTTTCATGCCAAAATACATGCCAATAATTTTTTTCATTTTTTAAAAATTATTTTTGATATCAGCACATCAAAACGATCCAAAACGTACAAACTATATTAAATTTTAGTAAAAAAAATTTATTCTTTTTAGAAATACGGGTTGAACCGCATTCCCAAACACTTCCTAAATCAGGTTTGTTTACGCGGTGAAAATTATAGTTTAAGTTAAAAAAACATTAAAAAAAATGATGACTTTTTAATTAAAATACAATTTGAAACGCAGATGAAGAAGTAGTAAATAGGCACTTAATGGAATGAGTGTTCCTTCCCAGCTAAGCAAATTAAGATAGTCTTCAAATGTAGTGATGATTATTTTTTAAATTATTTTTTATTTAAAAATATATTAAAATTATTTTTTTAGTTTTAAAAAATTATTTTTTATACTAGTATATCAAAACGATCTAAAAATATAAAAAAATAATTTTAAATAAAAAAAATTAAAATTTAAAAAAACATCATTTCGAACGCAATTCCAAACAATCTCTAAGCTTTTAATGTTGTTATCGGCATATCAAAACGATCAAAAAAATATAAAAAGAATAATTTTAAGCAAAAAAATCAAAATTTAGAGAAAACACTGTTTAAAATATAATTTCAAATAGCCTTTAAAGTTTTTAATGATAATACCAACACATCAAAATAATTTAAAAATATTAAAAAAAATTAATAAAAAAACATCATTTCAAACTACATGTTACTAGTTGCTAATGTTCATGTAAAGCCTCCATCCAGGCATAAACAACTCCTAAAGAAATACGAAAAAGAGAAACCAAATAATACAGAAACCAAAACCATCACAAGCAAGAGAAACCAAATAATTTGTTTTAACCATGTTATTTATAGTGTGTTTAGTATTGTTGTACAAGATGTTTTTTAAAAATACTTCTAATTAAAAATACATCAAAGTTATATTTTTTTTTATATTTTTAATATTAGTATATTAAAACCCTCTAAAAATATTTAAAAATATTAATTAAAATACAAAAACACTCACTTAGATCAAATAAGTTGACACAAAAACTTGGATTGTTACTTCATTAAGAGTCATACTTTCCTCTTATTTTTACAATCATATACATAATTCTGAAATTTTATACAACCAACCCTAGGACCTAAACTCCATCCATACCTGCCTAGACAATTAATGTCATTAATCTATCCACCAAACCTAATCCTAATCCTATAGCAATCTAATCTTAATACTATAATTGCTAGAATAAATAAATTTTAAATAGTTAAACTTGGAATTACAGTTATTATATTCAATTCAAGGCATGTATCATGAGTTGAGTTTATCAGGTAAACTCTAAAATAATATCATTTAATTTTTTTAATAAAATAATATTGTTTTATATATATATTAGAGTTGATGAAAGTAGAATTCATTAAATTTAACTAGATTAATTAAATCAACATCTAATATAATTTAAAATGAAACTCTAAATTAATGAATTATGTTGATCTGGTGAACCATAGTACATGATTGCTATCGTTTAACTATTGATTACCAGAAAAATTAAAGCCAAGAACAAAAGGAAGAACCTTAGGGGCGAGCTAGAATTATTTATTAGGTAGGGGTTGAAATTAATATAACAAGATATAAGTTTATTTTAATTTATTGTATATGAGTTGTAAAATAAAACCTGCATAATTTAGTTTTATTTAAATAACTTACTATAAACATATAATGACCTTTGTATAGGGTAAAAGGTTTAGAGCTACCAAATTGAGTCAAAGCAATGAAGTTAATTTTATCTTCATAATATATCCATCACTTTAATGTTGTGGTTTTTATACCTATCAAGTATAAACATACAAAGTATATAAGAAACATTAACTAAAACGAAGCATTAATTATGTTTGATAAACTTTGAAATAAAGCAAAAAATAATAAAAAATGATTCTTACATATTTATTTTAATTGTGCTCATCGTTCTTTCATATAATAGAAATCATCGATTGTCATATCAATTGTGAATCTTTCAGCAATTTCTTTTTCTATATAGACAATCAAATAATCTGCAAGAAAATCATCCTCCATCCGATTGTAAAGTCTTGTTTTAACAATCTTCATCACTTAAAAAGCTTGTTCATTAGTTGTTGTCGAAACAGAAAGAGTCAAAATAAATCTAATCAACATGTCAACTAGTGGATAAATTGTTAATTTTTCTGTTTTAACCAATCTTTGACATAAATTAGCAATCGATGACATGTTCTTTAACCTTGGATGACTGGGTACATCAAGCTCATAATGTTGCAACTGAAGTCTCAAATGAATTTTTTCTTGGTTAGAAAAATCTTGAGGATAGAACTTGTCAACAAGTAAGCATATATCTTCAACATTGAATAATTTATAGCTATTTATAGGATCTAAAGTTGTGCTCAACTTAAGAAATTCGATTACCTGCTCATTGAATCTATTATTTAACTCCTGCAATTGTTGATCAATGATAACTGTAAATATATCAACTCAGCAGTGATGTTCAACTGTTACTGATTTTTTTACGACGAGATTGTCCAAGTATGATCAAAACAAACTAATAAAATATATCTAATTAATTAGAAAAAAAACCCACCATAACAAGAATTCAAAAAAAATTGGTAGAACTAGCAGATCCGAGAAAAAAAAGGAGCAAAAATGGTAGAATTATAAAAGAACCTCATCAAATTATTAACAAACATCTCAAAATAAAACAAAAACAGATTTTAAATTTAAATTACCTTATTTTGTTTGGTGAAAGATAAATTAATTGGTGACTCTATTTCATTTTTTTTTGTAGAAAAACATCTCAAAATAAAACAAAAACAGATTTTAAATTTAAATTACCTTATTTTGTTTGGTGAAAGATAAATTAATTGGTGACTCTATTTCATTTTTTTTGTTGAAAAATTTTGCTTGTGATTTGTGTTTTTATTTTTATGTTTGATCGGCTGCATCCTGCAAAATTTATATTAAAATAAATTGATAGTTTTGTTTTTTATTTTATAAATTAATGCCTTTTTTTCAAGTAAAGTTATAGTAACAAGACCACCCCTGTTTTATAGTTGGAAAATGTTTTTTTTTTATTTTAGTTTTTCAATGTTTATAGATTATTTAAATGTATTTATATTAAAAATAAAATTTAAAAATAATAAAATTATTTTAATATATATATATTTTTTAAAATTAACTAATAACGCAAGCTAACTACCGCAGGCTAACGGCTAGTCGGGGACGATGACAATCTAACGGTCACATATTCACACCAGCCTAGTAAGGTCTGAGCCGAAAAGAAATCAAAATTAGAGTGGGCCCCAAATCAAATTAAATAAAAATATTTTGTGGGACCCGCAGCTCCGACATGTTGAACGCCCACCTAACTCGCATTTCAAAAAGGGTCCTCTTTAATTTCGGGTTCTACACATGATATGACTCAAGTGCCCTTGCTCTGCCTCTTAAACCACTGGTCTTGCCTTCCCATCTTGTTTGATCGAGGGCGCTCTCTGCCCTTTTTTTTTTTTTTTTTATTAAATAATTGATTTTTTAATATCTTCATCATCAAAATTATTTGTTGAATTTCTTAACAAAGATTTAGAGTCATGATTAACTATGCTAGTTGTTATTTAGATATATCATAGAAAATAAAATTTCAAAATTTTACTAGAAAAAACTCAATATAATCTCAGATTTTTTTATTAATTTTTTTAGTTACAAATTACTATTTTATGCTTACAAAAAAAACACGCCGTATTAATTTACATAATATAATGAAATGTTGATAATGTCACTCCATGTTATTATAATAACACTTAATTCAAGCTTATAATAAAATTATTAGAAAGAATGAATAATATAATAGCAATATCATTAATATCATTTCTTAGCATTATAATTAAAAATTTAAATTATATTGTGAGTTATTGTTCAACTATAAAACGTAAAAGAAAAATAAAAAGAACTATAAAGCTTAATATATTCCTAACTCGTAAAAATTAAATTTTTTTTATATAATACAAAGTATAAACTCTTACATTATCATTATTTTATCTATCGACACATATTTATTGAAATAATATTTAATACAATATATATTTTAGAAGGAAATAAATTGTAAATTTGCTTGCATGTGATTAATATGAATTTAACAATTAAGAAAAGTTCTAAAAAAATTGTAATTTACTTGCATGTGAAATATTTCTTTTCAAATCATTTTATTTTTATTAAACTCTATTCTTGCCTAAAAACTATATCATATCTTCAGAAAATAGAGAGGAATTAATTTTTATACTAAGTAATAATAATCTCTCATGTGGGAGGCTACATTTGTCATTCAACTTATCAATTAGCACCAAGAAGATATAAATAAAATAAAAAACTAATGACTCGATTAGGGCAGCAGATGTCAGGTTGATTTTAAGAAATTACAAAACTATAACCTTTTTCACTCGCCTACAAACAGAATACACAACACGCGCGAGCCCTAATTGTTCAATCCCTAGTTTACAAGACCCAACTTCACCTCGGGTCGTGGATCATCCAGTGGATAATGGGTTACTAATAGTTTTGATTTTTTTTTAATGCCTAAAATGTCATTGTTTTGCCTAAAACAATGTGATATAAAATCTAATGGCATGAAGCTTAGAATTAGCTATAGTTATGAAATATATACGGGCTAATTTAGGATTTAAATCATCTAGATTAAAGGAAAAAAAATTAATATATTAACCTGGTTTCATTTTCACTGGATTAAAACACTTCAAGTGAATCTAAAAATTTAATCCAATTAAATTTAAGATCGATCATAATTATAAAATTTGAACAGATTAATCTAGAGTTTTGATCGATTTAAGTTAAAAAATGGATTAAGATATTAATCTAACTTGTGTCCTGACAATCATAGAGCCTAAACCTGTTTAAATTAAAGAAAAAAAAGTTAATACATCGACATGTCTTGATTTAGTAAAAAAATTTATATCAATCCAAAGTAAAATTTGATACTCAACTTGTTGGATTTTTAAAAAACAACTTTTTTTTGGTTTAAAACAATAATGTTGTGATTTTTTTCTAAAAAAATAAATGAACATGAATTAATCAGACGTGTTACGTGAACTAGGACTTGTTGCCGATTTCCAGATAAAGTTTTATAATTGTGGAGTCAGTGAATCTTTAGGGTGCTCGTCTGCCAACCCGAGCCAGGTTTATAGCTATGGTTCTATCTCTTCACACAACGAACCACACTAAGAACCCGGCGCGTGGGACTAGTCTCCACCTAACTTCTATAAATACTCTGTACCTTGTCTAGAGACAAGTTAATTATTACAAATATTTTATTCGCTTAAATTTTCGAAAAGTTTTTATTTTTTATTTTTGTATTTCTTTTGTTTGCATATAAATAAATACTAGCAACAAAAAAGAAAATCTCTCTATCTCTAAAATTCACCAATCAATCATTGATTACAAGGAGAGATCGCTCTCTCACTGTATATTGTATTTGCATAAAGTTCACCTTCCTCTCTCTCTCTCTCTCTCGAAGGAGAAGAAGAAGATAAGGTAAATTACCCATCTGGGTTTTGCTGTTTTTGAAGTTTAATTGATTCTTGTTCTTCTTTTTTTTTAAGTTTGGTTGATTGATGAGTTTTTAAAGTGAATATGATTAGTTTTTGATAATTCTTGTTGATTAGAAAGTTGAAGTTTTGTTTTTTTATTTGGTTAGTAACTTGATTCTTTACTTCTTTGCTATTTTTTTAATATAAATTTGATTACTTTCTTGGAATGTGATGGATTCTTTGGAGAGTTATGAGGTTTGGTGTTCTGTTTAGTTAATTTTGTGAGATGGGTTTTTGTGGTTTTGTTTTGTTTGGGATATCTGAGGTTCATTTCTTTGATTTATGTAATTGGGTCATATGCAATGCTTGGTTTTGGTGTTGACTTTTTGAGTTGAAAGTTTTCATTAGTTTTCTTTGATTCTGTTAAGTGGGTAAGTTCTTGATCGGGTTGTGTATGGTGGTTTTCTAGGTTTTAGGTATTTGTGTTGCAGGTTTCAACTAATGGGTTTATTCTGGCTGTTTATCTTGTTTAGGGTTGGATTCAGCCCTTAAACTGTTTCTCTTTGTAATTGATATATGTTGCTCAATTTTTTGATTTAAGTCTCTAAACTGGTCATCCTTTTCAAAACTCATGAGAAGATCAAGGTGTGGGAAAGCAATTTTGTGCATTTGTAAGCTTTTGGGGTCACCTGTATTTTAAAAGTACAGGCTTGTGCCTGTGCAGATTACAGCAGATTGTGATTAGCTAATGGAGGATTCAATTTCATGGCATTGTAATTTTGGCGCAGTTGGTTCTTTGAAGTGCTGGCTTTTGTAGATTCAAATGGGAATTGTGATTAGCTAATGCAGGATTCAATTTTATGGCATTGTAATTTTGGCGCAATTGGTTCTTTGAACTGCTGGCATTTGTAGATTCAAATGGGAATTATGAAGCTATGCTTGAAACCTTCATCTCTTGTCGAATTTCTTGTTTCTCTAAATTGAGCTTAAGAGTACAAGTATTGGTTGTCTGGGTTCTTTTTTCCCTGCTTGAGAACTGAAAAGGTGGTGAGAAATTCTGGGCTTGCAATCAGGTTTCCATGAATTGGAAAATTTTCAGACAGGCAGGTGTTTATAACTAGATTATTGGAATTTCATTGATTTGTAGGAGCTCTGAATCCTAATTATTTGGCACACGGGCCCACAGGTGGGAATGTGAGTTTTACTTTTTAAATAGGCACATGTTTTATTCACTTAGTTTCCGCCAAAATATGAACCTTGAAAGTTTAAACCATTTAACTTGTGAGAAATTCAGAGCTTTCAAAGTTTAGACCATGCAAGTAATTGGTGTGTTGTTGGGTCTGTGAGCGATTACAATGGGCCTGCAATTGTCTATAGGAGTGCTCTGTTTTTTAGCAAATAGAAAGTGCTTGAATCACCATCTTGGTTTACATCTGATGATTAAATGTTTTCAGCTTTAGGAATTAACTAGGCTCACTGCATGGATATGAGTTTAGGAGCTGCCCATTGAAGAGCTACATGTCATTGTTGCAGGGTTTTTAAATTCATTTCATCTCATTTCTGTGTGTGAGAATGGATGCACACACCCTTGGTTTTTGTACTTCTTTCCATGGAAATAATGTGTGAACTGAACTGTATTCAATTCTCTCTCTGAAAATTATCTGCGATGATCGTATTTACCGGTCAAATCTTATTTGTTACTGTCAGCAGGAAGTTCGGATAAGATTGTGGAACATCAGATTTTTAATTTTGATTTCATATCAGCAAGAGCAACAAACATCCTTGCAAGCATCCCTTTCTGTGGCCATGGTAAATTTATCTTCAAACCCCCCCCCCCCCCTGGAGTTGTAGAAAGTAAAATAGTGAATGATAAGATAATAAAAGAATCAGAGTTTCCCACTGTTGATAAAGAAATGCCGAGAAATAGCCAACAAAACCAACAAATTCATAGCTTTTTCTGATAGGAAACAAATTTTAATTCATGTATGATGGTGGAAACATGCCAGTTGCTTCGGATCTGGATAAGCACTTAGCAATTCCTAGACTAAAGAAAATAATTACTTGCATTGAGTTTATCCGTGAAGCTTGATAATAAGGCTGCTACTTATATTGTTTCACATCTATCTTCTTGAAGGCAACAAATGAAAATCTTCCACCCAATGTAGTAAAACAACTTGCAAAGGAACTGAAGAATCTTGATGAATCACCACCTGAGGGAATTAAAGTAGGAGTAAACGATGATGATTTTTCGATCATATATGCTGATATTGAAGGCCCAGGCACATAACTTTTTCCTTCTAAATTTACATCCTTTAAGATATTCGTTTGGGGTTTTATACTCAAGTATATTTTTGGCCATGCAGCTGGGACTCCATATGAAAATGGTGTTTTCCGCATGAAGCTGTTATTATCTCATGATTTTCCTCACTCTCCTCCCAAAGGTTTGTGGATTCACATTGTTAATATGACTTGAAATTTTCTGATATGTATTTTAATTTAATTCAAGGGCTTACTTCCAATTGTGAAGAGGAAACTTTTTTGGTAATGGGCAGTCAAGGGCTGCCTTTCTTCATACTACATTCCGGATTTAATTTCCTTTCTTGAGTTATTTTCTTTTGTTAGCTTGTGAATCCTTTGAACAATTATGTTACAGGTTACTTCCTGACTAGGATTTTTCATCCAAATATTGCTTCTAATGGTGAGATTTGTGTTAATACGCTTAAAAAGGATTGGAATCCAAGTCTTGGACTACGCCATGTTCTCACGGTAAGTTCCACTGGGACTCTTATTTGGTCTAATCCATCTACTTTCATTTTCACTTCTTATTTGGTTTTACTGATATTCTGAGCTTGCTGATATCAGGTAGTGAGGTGTTTATTAATCGAACCATTTCCAGAGTCAGCTTTGAATGAACAGGCTGGCAAGATGCTCCTTGAAAATTATGAAGAGTATGCCAGACATGCCAGGTGAGCCATCCCATATCTTACTAATCAAATACCATGGCAGTCATTATTAGTTAGGACAGACCTGATAGTGGATCTAATCAGGTTATGTGGGACCTTTGCAATTATTATTATTAAGATGCCAATCTTTTCAGTGTTAAGAGACCACAACTTCTTAAAACTCCTAGTTCACAAGCTATTTTAGCATCAAGTCTTTGCCTCTTTAAAATGTCTAGCTTGGAGTATTGCCACTACTTTGGAGGCTATCCGATAATTACATATCCGTAATTAGATTTCATGAGACAGTTCACTCAAACAAATAAACTGTGGATCTGAAAGAAAATGCATCATTCTAAAAATAGAAAAAACCTATTTTTCTCCTACGGAATGAAAACTGCTTAAAGATAAAGAGGGTAAAACATTAGAAAGTTAACAAGTTACATGGTTTCATCTTGGAATGAAAACTATGTTGTTGATGACTAATGTGTGATTGCAAACTTGTTTTCAGGATTTATACTGGAATCCATGCAAAGCCAAAACCTAAGTTCAAGTCTGGAGCCATTTCAGAATCAACTACAGCTCTTAATGTTGATCAGAGCAACACTTCAGTTCTTAATAACGGTGACCAAAAGAATGCAGCTGTTAGTGCCGCCGTTCCATTGCAATCTCTACTGGCCCCTTGTACGATGGCCAGCAAAGGAGGAAATAGTCAGGATCAGCTAGCTGCTGTAGGTCCAACGCACGAGACAGAAGTTAGTGGATCAGCTGCTGCACCAACAACCAGCACGTTGAAAAAAGATGTTGGGCTTTCAAAAGTTCAGGCAGTGAAGAAGAAAATGGATGCAAGAAAAAAGAGCTTAAAGAGATTGTGATTTGATGTTAAGGTTACACATGTATTGAACTGCCATGATGGATATGTGGCCAGCCTCTGTTGTTTGTCCATGAATGGGCCCATGTAAGTGATGAGGAAAATGGGAATATATCATGCAAGGAATATTTCCATTGGTGGACAAGTGATGGATTTATTTAACTTTATCGCTTTGTTTGACTTGCACTATGATCCCCTTCTTTGTGACTGAACACTGCAATGCCTTCCTAGAAGAAACCTGGCGTGCCAGGAAATTGCAAAGACCTATATGAATTTTTTTCTCACAGGTTATTCTCAACTTTTCTATTACAGGTTATGAATCCAAACTGGAATTAATTATGGAAGACGATTCGTTCATATCGATGAGATTTTTCTTTTTCGTCGACCCTTTAATGATTAACACTATGATGTATCAAAATACAAAATCATCTTTGCTTTTTTGCAGTTGACTGAGGTTTTGACAGTCTGAGTCTGGTAAATGACTTTCTGCTAATTTAACCTTTGGATCCTCTTAATCAATGTTGGATCAGGCTATCTTCATACCCTTTTCTTTTGCATTTAAAAATGCCTCCTATAGCTATCCAAGAAGGGTAAAAACAAACGCAGGAACAAAGACAAGAAAGCTTTGCAGGTGGGCACAAGGAGATGGGCCAAGGGAGCATGGATTACTGGTCCAACGAAGATTTGCCAAGAATTGTATATTCCACCATCAAGGGATGATGCAAGGGTGCATGGATTACTGGTTCTCAGCAGCTTCTGAAAACTCGGATTCGAGAAGCTGTGCATGGTGCATGACCACAGGGCACAGCGCCAAATCTTCAATGAAAACGAAAGGAGATTGCCCTGCCAACAGAACAACTAGAAGAGACGTTTCATGTGCGTAGTAACAGAATATGAACAAATATAGAATTGGTCATCCATTCAACATACAGGCTCGATCTTCCCAAGTAGTTTAAGTTTGACAAAAGATCAAACAAGCAAAATATAAACTGGCAAAGGCAACTGAGTTTCACAAGACATTAAAGGAAGCGTGAACATACAACAAAACCACCACAACAAGCCTCCAACACCACTTCCTTTAAGAGCCTTGATTCAAAAAACCATCAAATAAAAGTTGTTGAAAATGAAACTAGAAATTCCATTATTTAGGTCAACCCTGTTATCCCCTCCTAATTTAAATTTATAAAAATATTTTTTTCCAGGGGGAAAGGGATATCACTTAGCCATCATAACCTTGACAAATTCCTCATAATTTATCTGGCCATCACCATCCACATCAGCTTCTCTGATCATCTCATCGACCTCTTCATCAGTAAGCTTCTCACCGAGATTAGTCATCACATGACGGAGCTCGGCCGCAGAGATGAAACCATTCTGATCCTTGTCAAAAACTCTGAATGCCTCTTTGAGCTCCTCCTCAGAGTCGGTATCCTTCATCTTCCTTGCCATGAGGTTCAGGAACTCAGGAAAATCAATGGTACCATTTCCATCAGCATCAACCTCGTTAATCATGTCCTGGAGTTCTGCCTCAGTTGGGTTCTGTCCTAGCGATCTCATGACAGTCCCCAATTCCTTGGTGGTGATGCAACCTGTAATACAAAAGACATCAAAAACCAATTCACCAACTGTTTTTGATGGTCTCATGTGCCTCTCATGGGCACACACATAATCAAAGCTTCGCTTTCAGACTATAATTTACTTCTGCAATTGTAACAAGCCAAATGCAGCAAAAGGTAGGATCTGAAAGAACCTTCTGTTTAGATATTCTTAGTAGCAAGCTTAATCTCATTTACCACTTACATAGGCATCTCGTAAAGTTTTAAAACAACATATTTCAGAAACAACTAATCACATGCATTCAAGAACCTAAAATACAAATAAACCCGGCAGACAACAATAAGGTAACCATAAAAATTGATAATTTGGCACAAGACATCCATTTGCAAAACATTAATCAGCAAAGAAGTTCACTACGTGTCACCATGTTACAATCATCAGATGCAAAGAGTCAAAGATTACTGCTATTTTACCACCAAAAAAATCCCTAAATCACAAGCCTTGGATCCTGCAATATAATTAACCAACATCATGCATGTATTATATTCCATTGTTGATTGGGTCATTAAAGGTAGCCCAAAATAAAACAATCTGCTTTTCAATAGTCAAAATAAGAAACGTTTCAATCAAAATCTAAAGAACCCTTCACCAATTTCACTAAGAGAAGCTACCTTTTACCAAAGACACTAATTTTCCCAATCTCAACCGAACAAAATTCCAAATCTCAAGAAGAACCCATCAATCAAAATCACATATTTCCCTCACATGGACCATCTTTTTACCCCAAACAACATGATCTAAAACAAATCAAGCTAAAAACACAAGCAAAAAACATAGAGCAAAAGCAAAAACACCCCAAGAAACAAAGCGAAAGACAGATCAAGAAACATACCATCACCATCCTTATCGAACAAACTGAAAGCTTCCTTGAACTCGGAGATCTGGTCATCAGTCAATTGATCCGCCATTTCTCTTTAAGAGAGACAAAAGTCTAGAGGGAAATAAAAAAATCTGAGAGATAGAGAAAAGAGCGCGTAAGAGAGAGAGAAGGAGTCGTGTTTTTTATAGGAGCCAATTCAGCCGCCCCTAGCTTTCTTGTGGCCCCACCTATCAATTCCAACTCACTTTTTACTTCCAATCTTGCCCTTTTTATTTTTTTCCCTTCATTCTATTTTTTTATTTTTTTCTGGGATTGATGATTGATTCGCCTTTTAAATGACCATTATGCCCTTCACTGTGTTTTCTTTTTAACGAGTGTTCATGAATTTATAATTCGTGAAGTATTGCATTTTTTTTTTTATAATTCTGGATAATTTTACTTTTTGGGGTGTTTGAAAATAAGTCATCCAAACTAGGGGTGAGAAAAAAATCTAAAAAACCGAGAAAATTAAAAAAAAACTAAAAAAACTGAACCGTGAAAAAAACTGATTAAAATTTTGAAAAAACCAACCGGTTCGGTTCGGTTTCGGTTTTATAAGTCTGAAATTTAAAAAACCGAACTGAACCAAACTCAAACCGGAAAAAACCGAGCCAAAACAGTTTGAACCGTTTTTTGTCCTAAAAAACCGAACTGAACTGAAACCGGTCGGTTTAAACCAGTTTCGGTTTTTTTATAAAAAAATTATTCCAGATTGGTTATTTTTTTTAATAAAAACCGAATCGAACCGAAAATAATCATCCCTAATCCAAACCAATATCAAGAGATTAGTGAGGATTTTGCTTCTAATGATTTTCCATAGAGTTTGAATATTAGTGGATAAATATAGGGATGTGATGTACTTCTTTAACTTTCAACACATTTTCATGTATAATCTTAATAAGAGTATCATACAAATTTCAATGTTTGTTAACTTGTGTATTCTAATTTAGTTCGGGTTTGATTATGGTTAAAATAATAGATTTAAGAAAAATATTTCTTTGCTCAACCATAAAAGAAAACTGTTTGGTTTATCAAATAACTTTTGTTTTTTTTTGCATTGGACACTATAAATAATTGTATTTTAAATCTTGATTTTTACATGCAAAAAATCATTCCACAGTAGTTTTCACCAAGTATATATTTTTTAAAACATATCTTTAAAAAAACAAAACTAAATGTTTTATTATTAAACCTATTTTTTTAAAAAAACACAACCACTAAAACTATTACAATACCAAGCAACCACTAAAACTATTCATGTGTTTGATTAAAACCAATGGAATTTTTCATGCAAAATAAATAAAAAACATGTATTCATGAATTAAAAAAAAAAGTTATTTTAGTTTCAATGAAATTAAAATTTGAAATATAATTATATGTGTGTTCTAATATAAAATACAAAAACTATTTAATGTAAAAGGAAAATCAAATATATGTGAGTAAATTCTTATATTTTTTATCAAGTGATGAATTTGTAATTATCATTATCTTTTTTTTTAATGACTTGTGACTCGTCAAGAACACACCACTTTTCGCAACATATTTTGTAAACCTACTTGATAAGGAAAGGAAATCCATCCCTTGCTAGCTCTTTTATCAATCAATCTCACCTCTATTTTCGGTTGCCACTAAATTCATGTCAACTTATGATCAAATCACTAATAAAAAAATAAATATTTTTGCAAATTATTCATTTTCTCTCAGACGGAGCTCCTTTTTTACAAATTCATAAACTTGTATCTCTTATAAAATGAACTTTAAATTCAATTATATAATTAAAATATTTCAAACTTTAGGACTAAAAATGTAGAATTTTTCTAAGGTTTACTATGCAATGCGCGCCACTACCCAATGTAGTTTCATTTATAATTACAAGACCCGACCAAGTCCACAGTCTTTATCCTGAATCATATTTGTTGACTTTAGTTAACATAAGTTTTTTTAATAAAATAATATTTTTTTAAAAAAATTTCACTACCAAATAATCTCATGTCAATCACTAGTATAGATAACAATGAATATTTATGGGTCGTGTTTTTTATATGTATACCCTATCGAATACCTATTAGGTAAGAAATTTAGATATTCATACTCTATTTAACAGGTTTCGAGTATCCATATAGATATATATATATATATTATGATTATTATTTGTTATTCAATAAACAAATAAAATATATACATTAGAGTTATATTGGGGTCGGGTTTTGAGTATAGTTTGATAATATTTATATTTTATTTATTATTCAATAAGTAAGGTAACTATCTATAAAAAAAAAACTTATTTTTTAAATTAATTTATATTAATATATATCAAATTATCACCCCTACTATATACTATATGGGTTTTTGGTGAAAAGGAAATGTTTTCCAGTCACCCTATGCACGTGGGAGACCAATTTTCGAAACCAATAAAAGGGTACATAGGTCATTGCAAATTTTGAAAAAAATTAAACCCTCGAAATAAAAAAGAAATTGCAGTGAATAATCATCAGGGGTAAAATCGTACAGCAGCATTAAACAAGTAAAAAAAAAAGCCAATCACAAGGAGAAGAAAGAGGTTGACAGATAACAATACAGTTAACTACCGCCCATCATTAGACTAATCCATTCACATAATGCCACGTAGGTTTCTTTGATTTTAAAAGATTTCTTGATGTTATTGGTGTACATTAATTTCCGGTGAGAATGATGGCGATTTTAGTGAATCAAAATGGCAAGAAGCAGACGTGCGCGTTTACGCGGTGTGGACGCGGAGAATCATGCAATCTCGCGGTGACCGCCACGTAATCTCTACATCTCCTTCACCATGTCGCTATTCCTATCACAATTATGTTCGGGCCGCAGTCACCATTAAAATAAATTTTATAAAATAAAAAAAATATTTTAAAAAATAATATTTATTACTATTTTAAACACCTTCTTAAACCATGCCTGTCATGACAGATTGACTCGAGACTTCATCAACCAACTTTCTATATCAGATAAGTGTTAAAAAGAATAATCTAGAGTTATTCTATCATGACATAATCAAAACCTGATTTAATTTATATATATATATATAAAATAATGTTGTTTTGATTTTAAAAAAATAAAAATAATACATTTTGATTAATTTAATTCAACCCGAATTAACTTATCTAACTTATAACTTAGATTATAAATCATATCGAGTCTAATTACTATAATTTCTGAGCGGTTTTGTCAAATCTATGTAACATGCCTTTTGTTAACTTGAATTACAAGTCAAACCGAGTTTAATTATAACTATGTGATTGACTCATGCTACACTGCTGGTCAAGTTAAAAAAAATTGAACATAAAAAAATATATTCAAATATTGCTAATATTTTTTTCTAACAGAAAAAAATTAAATCGTGTGAGGGTTTGCTCGATGTAACCCGATTGACATTATTGGTCCAAAAACAATTCATACAATCTATGAAAACAACAAATTTTCACTAAACAAATTTTCAAGATGATATATTTTTTCAATATTAAAATAACAACATATTGTATTTGACCTTGGACAATCCGGGTTAACATGTCAAATTCATGACGCAGGTTGTGAGACTATGATAACCCTATGAAAAAAAAATCAAAATAAATTATTAAACTTGATTCCTAATTAACCCAATATTTAAGGAAGAAATTGAAAAAAAATCAATTAAAAAAGAACCCAAAAAAATAACTCTCGTTAACATGCCAAACCTGCAACCCAGATCATAAAATTGAGATAACCCAATGAAAAAAAATTGAAACAAATTACAAATTTCAATCCCTAACCAGTCTAATATTGAAGGACGAGATTAAAAAAACAATTAAAAAAATAGCATAAAAAACAACCTAAGTCAATCCACCAAACTCATAACCTGGGTCATCAGACTGAGATAGTCTTGTAGAAAAAAAATGACCTGATTTAACTCCAGTTAATCTGTCAAATCCACGATTGAGATAACTCTAAAAAGAGAAAATCAAAACAAATTATAAAATTCGGTTCTCAATCATCCATGTCAGACCACATGTTGAATGATGAAAATTGTAAAAATCTTAATAAAAAAATAACAAAAAAATAAGCTAAGTTAACCCGAGTTAACCGTTGAGCATTATTATCGAGTCATAAGATCATGATAACCTCATGAAAAATAAATTAAAACAAATCATGAAGCTTACTTCTCAAGTAAACACAATACTAGTTGATGAAATTAGAGGGAAAAGGTCAATTAAAAAAAAAAGAGAAAATTAGTCAATTAGGTTAAAAATAGATTACAAAACTCAATTCCTAACAGACCCAATATTGAATGATAAAATTAAAAAAATAATCAATTAAATAAAAGATACAAAAAATAACTTGAGTTAACTCAAGTTAATCCATTAAGCATTATTCTCGTGTCATAAGATCAAGATAACCTAATGAAAAGTAAACAAAACAAACTATGAGGTTTAATTCTCAATTAAATCAATATTAAAAGATGAAATTGAAAGAAAAATACTAATAAAAAAATCCGAGTCAAACAAGTTAATCTACTAAACTTGGGATCTGTGTCATGAAAGTGTAATAACTAAATAGAAAAAAAAATTTAATATTGAAGAATGAATTTAAAAAAAAAAAATTAATTGAAAAGAAAAAAGGCAAAGAAAAAAGACAAAGCAACGAACTATTCTAATGAATAGTGCTTTGTAAGGAGGGGTACAATAAAACCCCTCATAGGATTAGGATAATCTAATGAAAAGTAAATAAAACAAATTATAAAATTTAATTCTCAATCAAATCAATATTAAAGCATGAAATT
>Ga0325410_1003486_pt1 | contig 17766 bp, 10 predicted proteins | sample PopdelMetagenome_16_FD_206182 | JGI IMG/M metagenome (GOLD analysis project Ga0325410, IMG submission 206182) | Populus deltoides microbial communities from Bellville, Georgia, United States - Xylem-PdIQD-R3 | ecosystem: Host-associated > Plants > Phyllosphere > Stem > Wood/Secondary xylem...
AGTTTTCGAGTTCATTGTGCAGATGAGAATCCTAAAAATAGCAGCATAACAGTGAGATCCCAACTTGATAATGATAATAGACGTGGCCTTTCCAGAGTATGAAGGCACCAGTTTCTACAGAACCGGAAAGAGCATAAATTTATTTATATATATATATATATATCTTTTTTTTATATTTTGAAACAGCATAAATTTATTTTAAAAAGTTGTTTTTATATTTATGTCTTCATTTCTTTCTTGTACTAAACACATTTATATCTTAACTATATCGAAAAAATAATTATGAAATGCTGCCTAATAAACATGATTAAATAATGCTGTGTAAATATGTAGATAAAAAAGTATTAACAAAAATCCAACAATATATAAATTCAATGCAACTTTAAGACATAAATATGTATTAATTTTGTATATTGTATAATATTCTATCCAATAAATCAAAGCTATGCAATTAAATAGATTTCTGTTACCCATCAAAAAACATGAAAAATAGCTAAGATATGCAATTCTTTATTTTTTATATATTAATTTACTCAAACTTTAATTTTAATTAATTAGGCAGGTGTGGAGCGGGAGGTTCCTGTGGACCAGGGGCAAGGAACGTGGAGGCATGAGTATGGCACGCAGCGGGCCAAGTTTCACACGTGCACAAATAGCGACACTAAAATTTAAGCCTGGCGAAAAAAAAAAAAAAACTTCGCGCTTGACCAGTGCACAGGCGACGACAATGTACGGACGGCGTGAACAAAGCCCTCTCTGAAGTCTGACCAAGGCCAATTTGGCAAGAAGTGGAAAGGCTATGATTCTTTCAAAAGCTCATTAAGATAATCACTTTGTTAATTAGAGAGATAAAGGTTATAAACCACGCTCTTAATTATGGCGTGAGTTGCACTCCTCTGATTAGAGAGAGAGAAGCTGAGCACTTGAGCTTTCGGATGGGGTCTCATGTAATGTTGATCATTTTCATGCAGTTTGGAAATGTTGTTAAAATAATGTTTTATAAAAAATAATTTTTTTTAGTATTTTTTGGGTTATTTTGATATATATTAATATCAAAAATAATTTTTTTAAAATAAAAATATTACTTTAATACATTTTATAATAAAAAATCATTTTAAAAAATAATTATTATTACATTCTCAAACATTTTATTTCATTTGTAATGGAATAAAATGAAGCAAATATCATAGTTTTATATTTTTGCTTATCTTGGATTTGTTAAATGGACATTTCTATATTTTTGGATTTTTAAAAGCAGAATAACAAATTCTTAATTTTTTGGTTAAGATTATATATATATATATATATATATATAATAAAGATGATGCTTAATTTGATATTTTCTTTGTATTAGAATATTATTATTTTATTTATGTTGTACTGTTTTAAATTTTAACTTTCCCTTTATTTTTATTTTTATTTTTAGATGTTTCGCTGTTTTTTGTTTGTATAGTATCTTTTCAAAGTTAATTGGAAAGAACAATATAACTTAAACTATCCTTATTCGTTACATTTGTTTTTTAATTAAGGAAACTGTATTCATTAGGACTCGGATCTTACTCCATGCAAGAAAATTAAGCCCTGTTTGTTTTATAAAAAATAAAATTTTAAAATTTTTTATGTTTGTAATATTAGAAAAATTGATCAATAAAAAATACTTTTCAGTTAAAAAAAATTTGATTTTGTTTTGAGGAGAGTTTTTTCCTTTTATTTTAGGCAAAAAAAACTTTTCCAGAAATTATGAAAAATTCAGAAATATATTGTTATTTGTTGATTATATTAATTTTAATTCTCAATCTTTTGATTGCTATATATTATATTTTAAATATTTTTTATTTTAATTCCATCCCTTAGAATTTGATTTAATTTAATTTTACTTTTATAAAGTACCAAAATAAATTTTTCACAATATTTTCTTGATTACTTCTAACATGTAATTTTTTTCTAGGGGAAATAGATTATTATTTCAAATGTTTTTTTTTATGGAATGGGCAGGTTGAACTGCGGGTCACTAGATCAGACTAATTTATGAATTTGTTTAAAGGATCTAAAATAACATTGTTTAGGATTAAAAAAACAATATCGTTATAATAAAAAAAAACTAATTCTAAATAAAAGCCGTTTTATAATATTATGATATTGAGAGTAAACAATTTGTTATTTTCTAACTAATATCTGGGAGTGTGGTTGTGGTTGCTTTTCAAAGTGTTTTTCACTCAGAAATATATCAAAATAATATTTTTTTAAAAAACTATTTTTGATATTAACGCATCAAAATGATCTAAAAACACCAAAAAAATATTAATTTAAAATAAAAAAAAATAAAAAAATTTCAAAAGCGTTTTTGAAACGCAAAAACAAACAGGGTAGTTCAATCACTAAATGATTGATGGTAAAATTGTTTGCAATGGGTTATTACATTTTACATGTTACGTGAAAAAAAAAATGTAGGGTCATCTACTTTTTTTCATGTTCTTTTAAATAAACTTGACAAGGTTTAAAAGTAATAATATGAAATTATTATTTGGAATTTTATATTTTAAATTTTATATTTTTTTTATTTAAATAAATCTTGGAGTGCCTGATATTATTATTGAAGGGGAGATTGCTTGATTTAAAGATTTAAAGGAGTAATCAAGACTATAATAGAAAAACTAAATAATTAATAATTTAATTATTTGATAATTAGTATGCGTCATACACCTACAGTAATGGTTTTATTGGTTGTTTATCAAACGTAGTCAGGAATTCAATTATGTATTACACAATTTCATTGTTCTTGTTTCGTTTTCTAATGAAAACCCACTTACATTCAATAAGCATAACAACTTTAGGTATATGAACTACATGTTCAAATATTTCACGTTTTACAACCGAGTTTAACTATGTTTAGATTGCTTCTTTCCACATTGACTACTCATTTCTATGTTGATATTTTTTTAACAGTTTATGGTTCAATTTCATCATCATTTTTGGTGATGCCAAAAGCAACTTCAAATGCAAATACATTATTTATGAAAATTTTCTTTCGATCCAAAATTTCTCATCCATGAACATAGTTTATGGAGATCTCATTATTTCTATACACCTTAATCTATTTAGGAGATGCCTCTTCAGAAGGTTTCTCTTTGGAAAGGTCAATATTAGGAGATGGTTTTGACACAATATTTATTTTCTATTTTGTGGACGAGGACTCTTCAAAAGTAACATCATTTATTTGTTTTCTAGGATTTTTATTCTTAGCGCCAATAAGTCTTCCGTGCTTTATGCATGGTATAGATTTATTTGTTGCTATATTGGATTTTTTTTTCGTTAGAGATTTCAATTCTAGATTGAGTATTTGCAGCTAAAATGTGAGACTTAACCACCTTTTTTACTGTTGGTGAAAACATCCAGTAATTAATTATTTTGTAAATGAATTATTTTTTGAACTTGAAGTTCATATTGATTTGTCATTGAATCAAATTGAGATAACTCAGGTTTTTCAAAGTAATTTCTTGTTATGTTTCAAGCATTAACTTTTCTTTTTTTTAATGACGAGAAAATGTTCTCATAAAAATAAAAGTCTTCAAAACACGCCTTAAAAATATCACCAGTCAAAGGTTCAAAGAATCTAATAATAGATGGAGAATCAAAACCAATATAATTCCTATTATACATTATGAACTTTTAGTTCTTTGTAGGGGTGTTACAGGCACATATACCATACAACTAAAAGTTCATAGATAAAATATATTTGGTGGTATACCAAAAACTAATTGCAAATAAGGATATTTATGGTAAGAACTTGGTCTAATTCTAATCAACGATGCAATATGTAATATAGCATGTCCCTAAATAGATGTAAGATATTCTGATTCATAAGTAATAGTTTAACAATTATTTGAAGGTGTTTTATAAATGATTATGCTAAACCATTTTGAGTATGTGCATGAGCAATATGATGTTCAACATCAATTCCAATAAAAGTGAAGAAAACTCACCAAAATTGTCTGATTGAATTTTCTTGATTGGATAATCAGGAAATTGCACCTGTAGTCTAATAATTTGTGTTATTAATCTAATAAATACAATATTTCAACTAGAAAGTAAATAAACATGTGACCATATACTTGATGCATCAATCAATACCATAATATATCTAAAAGGTCTGCATAGTGGATAAATAGGTTATATATATATATATATATATATATATATATCCTTGAGTTCTTTCGAGAAAATATGATGATTCTATAACAACCTTGATGATGGTTTGATAATTAATTTACCTTGAGAAAAGAACATGTAGCACATGTATTTTCACTTGGTAAAAGAATCTTCAGGTTTTTTTTATAGGATGCCCATATGAATGTCCAATAATCCTTCCTATCGTTATTGATTCCGGGTGTCCAAGTCGATCATGCCAAAACATAAATGTTTTTGAATCGGAACACTACTAGTGTATCACAACATTTGTTTCAATAGATTTCATGATCATATAATAAATTCCAGGAAAAAAGCAAACAATTTTTCAAGAACAAGCTTCTGAACTGAAATACGTGAAATAGTATAAAGATATTCTTTTCTATCTTCATTTATTATTTCAATATGATAACCATTAGCATGTATATCTTTAAAACCAAGTAATTTTTTTCAAGATTCAGGTGAATATAATGCATTTTTGATGCCTAGCTTTGTGTTATTTGGTAACAAAATATTAGCTTTTCCAAAGCCTTTAATCATGTTTGTTGGTCCTGATATTATAGTGATATTATCTTTGGTTAATATCAAATATTCAAAGTATTTCTTTTCCTTGAGAATTGTGTGCGTTGCTGCATTGTCTACCAGACATAAATCTCCATCTTGAAAAGCCATGCTTCTATTCAAAATATAATTAAAGTTTATTATTTAATTGAAATAAAATTGACATTGTTTTTTGAAAATACAATAAAATAAATATCCTAATGCAAATAAAGAATATTAATCATCCTCAAGGATTCTATCACTAAGCATGTATATGTTTTATTTGGGTTTTCAAAGAAATAAAAAACATCAAGATAAGCATTAACATCAAGATAAACATTATGATCTTTGAAATCATCTTTATGAAAAATTAGTCTTAACTGCATTTTGTTTCAAAGAGGTTTGATATAAATCTGTAAGATGTTTTGACATGCGACAAGTACGAAACCAATGATCATGAATACCACACCCATGACACTTATCTTTAGGTTTATGCAAATTCTTTTCCTTTTCTTGTTTGGGTTCATTATATCTCCATTTCTAGTAGATGATGGGTTGCCTTTTAAAGGATAATCTCTTTTTTATTTCTATTTATTTTTTCCATATCTATACCATTGGTTCTTTCTTGTTTTTTGGATAAAGGTTCCATTCACTTCAAGGAATGGTCTAGAACTTGTAGGATGAGATTTATAATTTTTCATCAAAAGCTCATTATTTTGTTTAGCCACAAGAATACATGAAATTAGTTCTGAGTATCTCTTGAAATTACGTTCTCTATATTGTTGTTGCAGGACAATATTTGAGGAATGAAAAGTAGAGAATGTTTTCTCTAACATTTGATTATCTATGATATTTTCACCACATAATTTTTGTTATGAGGTAATTTTAAAAAGAGTAGAATAATCGATTTAAAATCTTGCAACCTCAAGCACAACCAATAATAATGAGCTTGAGGAAGTATGTTAAACTTTTGGTGGTCATGTATATTTTTTAGATTTTGCCACAAAACAAGAGGATTTTTTATTGTGAGATATTCAAATTTTAATCATTCATAGAGATGGTGGCGAATGAAAATCATTTCTTTTGCTTTTGTGCGATCTTGCAAATATGTGTTATTTTCTTTTTTGATGGTCTCTATAAGATTCATAGCTTCTAGATGAATTTCAATGCTAAGAATCTATGACAAATAATCATTTATAGAGATATCAAGAGCGGTAAATTCAAGTTCCATCAAATTAGACATTATTTATATAAAAAAGAAAATAACTTATCAAATAAAATCATAAATATTAAAAGAAAAAAAATCAGTCTGATATTTATTTAGTTTTTTAGAAATACTAGTTTTTTAAGAACTGTATTTAATTTATTTAATTCTTCAGGGGCATACAATACTAGTTCTTTAGGAACTTTAAATCTTAATGAACAAAAGAAAAGAAAATTTGCCAAAATAATCTACAGAACCAAATATATTTCATAAAGTATGGACAATAATGAAAAGAAAAATATATATGAAAATTGATACAAGCCACGTAACATAGGATTTCACACATGCCAAGATTTCAAGTAAGAACATACATATTCATAATAAAACTTAAAAGATAAATTTAAATATTTTATTATATATTTTTTCAATATACAGAATACAATAGTCTATTTATAGGAGAAGAAAATGAGAACATCAAAGGAAATTAGAAAACCCAAGTGTCATGGAAAATCAAGAGACTAAACCCAAGAGTCATATAGTTCAAGAGATTCTAATGGGCATTCAATATATATAATTATAGATTTTATAAAAAATTCCAAGATATTTCTTTCAAACCCCTTCATTTTCATTCAAATCCAAAATGCGAGAAGTAAATACATTAAAAAAATAAAGCATTTGATATCATTTCCATTTATTGTTTTTGTTTTTTAAGTTGTTTTTTTGAAGAATTGAAAACTTGTTTGGTTGGATAGTTATTTTTTTTTATATATTTAAAACATAAATACTCTTAATTGAATATTCAACTTATTAATATTGGTGCGCATGTTATTTGAAGTTCAAGAGTCTGTTATCCATTCCCTATTTAATCTAAAAACATATCGATCTTGATCTTAAACGTCTTGAATTTAGTCTTTGCTAATTTGAAGCATTTTTTAACCCAACTTGAGATGCCCTTGATCCAACATCATCCCAATCCGAACTTGATCCAACCCTTGGACATTGTGAACTTGGCCTACTCTCAAACCTAAGGTGCCCCATACTTAAACTTGAATAGCCTCATTATTGCTCACGACATAAATAATATTGTTTTTGTGGTCTAACCTATCTTTTGAGAAATTTTGATATTTTTGGTTCAAAATTATTTTTTTTAATGATTTTGGATCGTTTTGATATACTGATGATATCAAAAATAAATTCTAGAAAAAATTATTTTAATATATTTCCAAATAAAAAACACTTTAAAGTACAACATCTATCATAATCTCAAACACACTTTTAGTCTCAGCCCAACCCTCCCTGTTATTGCTCAGGAAAAAGTCCTAACCTGACCTTTCAACACCTTAAACTTGCCTTTTAGGCTCTTAGGAATCAATTCCCAAGTTCCTCATACTTGACTTCAAGTGCAACAAACTCGATCTTGCCTCTATTCTTGGTGTTCCATACTTGATACTTAGATCCAAATCTATCAAAAACCTTGAGTTCTTGAGCAACCCTTGGGGACCTTGGACCTAGTCAGTCCAATATTCTAGTGTCTCAGGCTCAAACATAGCTCAACCCCTGCTATCTCAATTCAACAACGCTTTGCGTTTAATTTTTGATTCAATCCTTGCCATCACTAACCCTAACTCGACCCGATGTAAAAGCATCTTTAGACTTGGTATTAGCTCGATTCCAAACCCATTCTCGACCAAAGACTCGGTCCTAGCTTAATCCTCAAACGCTATGAACTTGGTTCCAATTAGATTTTTGAGAAATTGCTAGGTATCCATGAGGTGGTCCGATTCCAAAAGCACAAAAGAGAGATCCACCATGATAATCACAATGGATCCTACTATCATGGGCGTGAGAAACCGATGCTTGGAAAATACCTCAACATCTCTACATACTTACTTAGAAATTAGAATTGGCGCGCGCTTGGGATTCCAAAGTCAATAGCGAAAAAACAAAGCTGCTAGGTATAACGTCTCAATCGCGCTTCGTGGCAGACAAATATACAAATCATCAATACATCAGACCAGATCATCATAATTTTTAAAATAATCAATCTATCAATCTTACTACAGAGAGTCCCTAATCCCAAACTTTCCTGCAGCTATATCCTTCTCTCCCTCTCCGATGCCAAACCTCCCCCCTCTCTCTCGATCGCCTCCATTAATGTTACAATTATATGGACAGCTCCGGCGTCGGCGATTCTCCGAAATTACCGCCGGATAAGGAGAGAGATGCGGAGTCGCCATGGCCGCCGGCCGTGGTGGAGGCGGAGTGTTTCTCCAATGTCCGGCTCACAGACGCTCCCATACTTTTGCTTGTTCATTTCCACAAGGCACTGCGGGTGGAGATAGCTGACCTCCGCCGTCTGGCAGTCACGGCCTCCGAGGCTGAGAGTGAGGCTCGTCGACCCGAGCTGGTAGTTGAGCTCCGTCGAAGATTCGATTTTCTCAAACTTGCGTATAAGTATCACTCAGCTACCGAAGATGAGGTGTGTGTGTGTGTGTATATAAATAACCGACCACAAGCTTATCTATTGTGATTTTTTTTTTGTTGTGGTTGCTGAGAAAATGGAAGAAGAGAAATAAATGAAAAAGGTTTTTTTTTTTTTCGTTTTAGTTATGCAAAGTAAAATTTAGCTCTAGCATTTGTCAGAATTAGGCTTGATCGAGATAGAATTTATTATCTGTGCCCTAGATTTCTAAGCAAACAAGCAGAACATGCAATTGAATTTTGGTGATATTTCTAAATCCGATGAGCAATTGGTTATTTTAGGGGGGGGGGGATTTTAATGTTTACTTGGCAAAATTCAGGTAAGCAGCCTCTCTCATTTCTGAATAATTATTTAATTACTTAATCAAAGAATATGAGCTAACAAATACATGAAGTTGACTTTCATAGTCACCACAGTTTATTTGCGGAGAAGTTTCCTTAATTCAAAGCTTTTAGGAATGCTAATAAGTCGGGCTTCATCCCTTCATAGTTGGGTTTGTTAAGATAGATGGTCAACATGTGTACTCCACAGATTGTATAACTGATAAGGGAAAGATACGTTAATCCTCATATTAAACATGTTTATATTATGTACCCCATGAACAAGAGAGTTTTAATTTGCTTGATTGATGCACGTTAGTAACGATATTTACTTGGGACATAATTTTGAAACCAGGGGAGTGAGATTTTGATCTCTTAAAATTCAAAACGCCATGTACTTTGACTTTCATGCTCTTAAGTTTGTGCTTCTTGTTCATGTATATGATTTAGCAATTATGAGTTGTTTTCATGTGGCAGGTTATCTTTCTTGCATTAGATACCTGCATTAAAAATGTTGCCCATACTTATTCGCTTGAGCATGAAAGCATCCATGACCTCTTTGGAACTATTTTTCATTGGTTGGACCGATTGGAGGAAAATAAAAGTGGTTTGAAGCCCTTTCAGGAACTTGTAGTTTGCATCGGCACCATGCAGTCCTCCATTTGTCAGCATATGCTGAAAGAAGAAGAGCAGGTAACCATTTGTTTTTCCTGATACTGTTAGTCACATGAATTACTGTGTTTCACCATGAACAATGTTTTTTTTTTTTTTCCTGGTGCACTCTCCAGGCAACGTGCAGAATTTTTCTTCTTCACTTTGTTATCAATTGCTTTCACTGGTACTGCACTAACATGTTTTGTTTTTTGCTTTTGAACTGAAACACGGTTCTAAAATAAAAAAAAAACTTCTGATTGCTATACCATTTGGGTACATTTCTGTATATGAACGGTTTGCATGGAAAATGATAGGCCTCTTTTGGATGTTAAAGAGCAATCACTTGAAATTAGTATTGTTGCATTTCAGACATTTTTGGCTTAGTCAATAATCACTCATGAAGCTTTCAGAATTTGCTTTTTGTCTAATATACCTCTATTCTAAATTTGAATATCCTTTGCGCGTGGACCAGAAAGCTTCTTGAACACCATGGTGCGCCATCTGGATCATTCAAATTGGCAGCTAAATCTCCTATTATATTCAATAAAATTTTGAATTTCTATGGTGAAAAATAGAAATGAATGAGAGGCCAACTTTGGGCACCAAGTTTGTTTTTGTTGGAATCCTAAAGACAGATGAAGAAGACATGCAAGAATTGCAAAAGAAAGGGGCAAAAAAATGATGCAGCTTCCTATGCAGTTCTCTGCTCTTGGTTTTGCTACTACAACAATTGGTCTACTGCCTTCAACATTATACTAAACTAATTCATAAATATGCCTAATGTCAGATGCAACACCTAGTAACCACCTTAATATGTGCTTCAATGTACCACTAATGGACGAGCATACCAACTAAGCCCACCTGTTACCAACAACAAATTAGAGCAAGCATTTCCTTTTCTGCAACTGTAGATTATTCCTACCCTTTTGGAATTTATTTGGAAACATAAAAAATAATTTTGCAATAATTTATCACATAAAGTAATAGTCAGTGTTGTGATGCTAGACTCTCTAGGTAAAACTGAGGGTCATCCCAGGCTCCAACTGTACATTTTCATTTAAGCGAGGAAGATGAAGGACTCAATTTAGAAAAAAAAAACCTGGAAAAAGGATTGTACTACTTACTTCTTTCACGATGCAGCTTCCATTTAGTCTTCATTCCTCAACTGATGCCCAACAGGATGTTGCCTCCTGCTAGCTTTCATAATTGTTGAACTAAATCCATTCAGGAGTTCTTTGGAAGATCTTACAATGAATTGCAAGACTAGGATGAGTTCAAAATAAACTAGCTATCTAACCAATTCTCTGAACAACATTCAATCTGATAATTTCATGCACTGCACATCATGTTTGACGTGATTCAAGCTTTTGTTCTTTGTATTAGAAATTTCATAACCATGGTGTATGTATATGCCTCGGGGTACAGGTTTTTCCTTTGCTTATGCAGCAGTTCTCTCCCAGTGAACAGGCTTCACTTGTGTGGCAGTTCATTTGCAGCGTCCCTGTGATTGTGCTGGAGGATTTGTTGCCATGGATGTACTCCTTTTTTTGTCCAGAAAAACAAGTGGAGATTGTACAATGCATCAGACAAATGGTACCCAAGGGAGAATCATTGCAAGAGGTAGATCCTGAGCTAATTTCTCTTCCTAGTATAAATCAACACTCTGACTGTGATTACCTCATATGGTGTTGAAGGTGGTAATTTCTTGGCTCCTTAGAAATGATCAATCCTCTCCTAGGGATTGCATCAGGATTAGACAAGGAAATCAGGATGTACCCAACAAGATGAAAAGCATACTGCAATTGCAATCCTCTAAGAGGCTTTTGGAACAAAATCAACGAAGAAGGAAACATTGTGTCCAAACTGACGTTGGAAAAAGTCTGGTTGATTATCTACATCTTTGGCATGTTGCCATCCAGAAAGAGTGGAAAGAAATTTTGGAAGAGTTGTATCAGATTAGAACCTTAATCAGTGCTTTAACTGTAGATTCAATACTCTTCAGGCTGAAATTTCTCGCTGATGTGATTATCTTTTACAGGTAATTATCATAGCTAACTCAGAAATTTCTATTTTACTAGACAACTCAATTTCATAAGGTTTCAGGTTGTATATTTTGATTTTTTTCTTCCCTTTTTTTTTTCTTGCAAATATCTATCATCTTTTTGTTCATTTTATATATTTCTTGCGGGATTTTTTCTTGTAAACAGCATTGCATTGAAGAGGTTCCTTTACCCTGTGTTAAAGCTTGCGAACAAACACATGTTCCCTTCCTCCAGTGAGCAGTCCTCCATTGAAAATCACATAGAAAGCCTACACAAGCTGCTGTATTGTCAAAAGGGCTTACCATCGTGCAAGTTTGTAGAGAAGCTTTGCCAAGAAATGAAATCTTTGGCGATGGATCTTACCAAACAATTTATTTTTTATGAAACCAAGGTACTGTTTTGTTATCTTCTTTTCTTTGTCATGTTGCAGAAGTCTTGATCCAACACTAGCCAGTGGTTAGTCATTACATACCATTCACCACATTGTCAAATGACAGATTCCTGTCTTTATCAGGTATTTCCCTTTATTAGCAACAACTGCAGCCTTGAAACACAGCTGCAGATTTTGTACATGAGCCTTCATGTTATGCCACTGGGGTTACTGAAGTGTGCAATCACTTGGTTTGCAATTCACTTGTCTAAAAATGAATCCAGGTCCATTCTTGATAGCATGAATTTGGGGGATGTTTTAGCCAACAAATCTTTCACTTCCCTTTTACTTGAGTGGTTCCACATCGGTTATTCAGGCAAAACCTCCATGGAAAATTTCTGCAAGGATTTGGAGAAAGTGTTCAGGAGCAGATATTCTATTCTACCTGAGCAAATCAAGGATGTTGTTTCCTTATCCTCACAGACTCAGACTTGTAAAGAATCTAAATCTAATAATATAGAACTGGTCTCTGCAAACAAGGGTAAAAATTTTCTTTCTTATGCTTTATCTCCTGGTTCCCACAGAGGTAAGGCATGTGACACATCCTACACTAGCGAAATAAATCTGCACATATTTTTTCCTGGAACATTATGGGCATCGGATGCTTTTCTTAAATTGCCTGGTGGAGAGAGTTCTTCAGCTCCAACTATCAAGCAACCAATACCATTGGATTTCATTTTTTTCTTCCACAAGGCTCTCATGAAAGACTTGGAAGACCTTGTCTTTGGTTCGGTTAAACTAGCTGAAAACATCGGATTCCTAACAGAGTTCCACCGACACTTCCATCTCCTGCAGTTTTGGTATCAACTCCATAGTGATGCAGAGGATGAAATTGTCTTTCCAGCCCTGGAAGCTAAGGAAGAAGTTCGAAACATTAGCCACTCCTACACCATTGACCACAAGCTTGAAGTTGAATACTTTAATGAAGTTAGCCACTTGTTAGATAAGATGTCTGAACTGCACATTTCCGCTTCTACTGATGATTTGGAAAAACAGGATCATATACTGGTGAAACACAATCGACTTTGTATGAAACTCCATTATACATGCAAGTCAATGCATAAACTACTGTCTGACCGTGTTCATCGAGAAGAAGTTGAACTTTGGCCCATGTTTAGAGAATGCTTCTCCATCCAAGAGCAAGAAAAGATCATTGGACGCATGCTAGGGAACATTAAAGCCGAAACGTTACAAGATATGATACCCTGGCTTCTTGGTTCTTTAACACCTGAGGAACAACGTGAAATGATGTCTTTATGGTGTAATGTGACAAAAAATACAATGTTTGATGACTGGTTGCGAGAATGGTGGGAAGGGTATGAAAGAGCTCATGTGGCAACGGAATTGAATACTTCATGTACTCCTGATCCTCTGGATATTATTGCAAGATATCTGCCTACAGAAGCCTTTGACAAACAAAGTGATGATCTCTATGATACCATTGAGTTTTCACAAAGAGACTTTTATAGTGTTAATATTGAGAAGCAAGAAGAAGAAAGTTTCGATGATAAAGTAAATATACATAATGGAGATCGAAACAATGATGAATGTTCAGAATGTAAAAAACTACTTTGCGAGGGTGACAAGGAGAGATTTAATGAAGTTTCTAATCTTACAAATAAGACTGATAAACCAGGCCAGCCTTTTCAATTAACTCTGAAGTCCAAGTATCACGAGCGGCTTCTAAAAATGAGTCAGGACGATATGGAGGCAGCAATAAGAAGAGTATCTCGCGAATCATCCTTGGATCATCAGAAGAAATCATTCATAATCCAGAACCTGATAATGAGGTGGGTTTAAGCTTGTCTTTATTGTTATAATTTTAGAATTTTACCATAGTGAAAAAATTTATGATACTTCATAAGCATAATGTGTTAGTCTACTAGAAAAATGGCTTAAATGGCATCATTAGTGCCTCCATTCCATACTGAGGAAAGACTACCAATAAAACTTATGGTTTTGATTTCAACCAGAATCTTTACTTCCCTTGATTGAAAAAGATAATATTCTGTCTGATCAATTACTTTTAAGAGTTAGTGCACTAGGTTGGAGCAACAGACCAATTTATGCTATTTGGTACATCAAGAAACCAAAAAAAGATGATGCAAGCAAGAATTATTTAACGCCAGTCAAACATCAATAGTATATGGCTACTTTACAATTAATAAAAAAGAACTTGATTCAAACACTTAATGACACTTGGAGGTGTCCATGATTGCAAACATATAACGACATCTATTGATGTTTGCTAATTAGAGTCATCAATGTTGGCAGATACTGTTAAGCTCAGGCACTACATTCTCTTTCTTTCTTTTTGTGACCCTTCTGCCCCTATCTGCTAATGGAATATTAACAGCAGCCTTCATATTGTTTCAGCCGTTGGATTGTTCATCAAAAGATATCTCATACAGAAGTAACCATCTCAAGTAATGGTGGGGAAGAAATTCCAGGTCAGCATCCATCTTATCGGGATTCTCCTGAACCAATCCTGGGTTGCAAACACTATAAAAGAAACTGTAAGCTTGTCATGCCTTGTTGTAACAAGATTTATACGTGCATACGTTGCCATGATGAGTTGGCTGATCATTCAACTGATAGGTATGACAAAACTTTGAATAACATTCTATTTGTGTCCCTTTGAATTTGTTGGCCTTTTTTCCTTCAGTTCTTTACATGTTTATATTACTTATGCAGGAGAGCTATTACAAAGATGATGTGCATGAAATGCTTGATTATACAGCCAATTGGAGAAACATGCTCAACTGTCTCCTGTAATAATTTATCGATGGGAAGATACTATTGCAGGATCTGCAAATTGCTTGATGATGAAAGGTGATGCATCCTTACAAACTTGAACTTTTCTCAAATTGACAATAATTTATCTTGTTGAATTGGTAATCTTCAAACAATGATAAGCTTTTTAATTTTTCTTTTTCCCCAAAGTTATGAAAATCTTCTTCAGCCAGAAGGTAGATATGCAATATGTATGATAATCTAGAAGTCAGAAATCTTCCTTAAAATTAACTGAATCAGGCATTATCAACTCCAATTTTTGAAGAAACATGGTGAGCATATCAAGAATGAAAATCAGCAAATCTTGGTCAGAGACACAAGATTGAGGAAAGGAAGAGAACTTATTTTGACTAGTTGTTTGATAGTGGTCACTCTGGGGAAAATCTTTGAGATCTTACAACCTCATTAGGTGCAAGAAACTCTGAATATACATGTTGCATTTGGATGTCATAGGTGAAGGAGGCTCTGAAGAAGATGAGGATAAGGAGAGCAAACAGTCCTGGCTGAATTCCTATAGAAGTTTGGAAAAGCTAAGTGAAAGTGGAACTGTGGGAGGGGTGTGGCTGATGAAAGCATTCAATAAGATATTAAAAACGAGTAAGATACTTGATAATTTGAGGAACTTCCTTATCCCTTAGATAAAAAGAAGTTGGATGAGCAAACTACAAAGCTGCACAAAATATTGGGCACTAAACTTAATAGATACTGTATTTAGTTCTGCGAAAGGGTGCTTAAGTATGATTAACTGAGATGCCACAGGATCTGAAAAATAAATTAGGTTTAATGCTTGGTAAATTGTCTACAGAGGTTATTTTTCTCTAAAAAAGAATAAGACATATAGGAAGAAGAGACTTTCCTATGGTCTTCATGATTTAGAGAATGTTTATGATAAGAGTGCCAAGGAAATATTTTGGCAGGTGTTGGAGAAATAAGGAACCCTGTCTAGTATATAACTTGAAAACAAAGTATATGCATTGCAATTTTAGCAATGACATGGTTATGTGGTGGTTATTAACCAATATACAGTAAAGTCGATAGGGTCTGATCATTTTCAACTAGTCACTAAACAAGAGGAGAATAAAGATGAGGATATTACGGGTGCCCTAGTTGGATAGGCGGATTAAATGGAGAAATGAGATTAGAATCTTATGCATAGAAAATCCTAACAGGTTAAAGGTGAATTTAATAAACCTGTTAGTAGACATTGATGTAGAACAAGTAGATGGAATGGCAAAAGATATGAAACCTTGAATCTACTTAGCTGACCAGAACCCACTAGGCTAAACCTTGAAAACCACAAAGGGTTCTTTGGCTCACAATAAATTCGGATTCCTGAAATCTAGAAGAGGAAAGAAATGCCAAACTCAACTTTTCATATATCAAACACTGCCCAACAAAGCTGATATAGGCATAGCAGAACCTTAATTCAGATATGCCAAACTTAAATTTTCACTCATCAAATGCTGTCACACAAAAGAATTGTAGTTCTATTTGGAATGGTCCCCATTCAGATATGCTCCATGTTTCTAAATGTAGCAGAGATGCAGATGTTAAAATGGATGTGCAGCAAGAAACAAATATATTCTGTCTGCTTTCTCAGTGGCTAGTTTTCAGAGTCTACAAGAATTTCATTACAGTATATTATCATAATTTGGGACTTACATTGCAAGATAATCCCATCATAATTCATCATAACAAAATTATACCCTCCCCTTCAATGTTCAGATCTATCCAAATTTTGATCTTCCACATAATCTCAAAACATATAGTAAAGGACATTCTTTCCTTGCTATTTAGGCAATCTGTGTCTCTTCTCTAAACAGGAAGTTCAATGTGCTTTCAATATTTGTAATCTTTACTCCAACATTTTCTCTTTTATTGTTCATTATCTTCCTTTTATGTTGACAATTATATATGGTAATAGTGCTCTCCTGCGTCAGGTCTCTGTCTATATATTTTATTTGAGTTTTTTTTGTGAAGTCCAAACTGTCAAACTTTTAACATGGAATATGTTCAATAGGGAAATCTACCACTGCCCTTACTGTAATCTCTGCCGAGTAGGGAAGGGATTGGGCATCGATTACTTTCACTGCATGAATTGCAATGCCTGCATGGCAAGGTCTCTTTCCGTTCATGTATGCAGAGAAAAATGTCTGGAGGACAACTGTCCAATTTGCCATGAATACATTTTCACATCAAGCACTCCTGTGAAAGCCCTTTATTGTGGTCATTTGATGCACTCAACATGTTTTCAGGTGCCTGGCTAAGCTAACCTGCCATTTTCTTCAAATAATGTATATTTATATAATTTTACTGGTGTTTCTTATGCTTCTGCTAGGAATATACTTGCACTCACTACACCTGCCCAATCTGTAGCAAGTCACTTGGAGACATGCAGGTCAGTTACCTTATGTTTTTCTTTCTTTTTCGTAGTCAGTTTCTTCTTCTTGTTTTTTCTCTCTCGTTATATTCCATTCTCTCTTAAGCAGTTTGTATTTTTGATGGTTGAAGTATTGCCCAAGTACTAATATCATATTCTTATAACATATTCTTCATCATCATTTCCACTTTATTGTGTTTTCCCAGAAGTAATCAATGCACTCTGAAAGATGACTTGTTCAATGCTGAAACTGAAATTTACTGTGAATAAAATTTACTGATTTGGAAAAGAAGGAAACTGATTTGCTGAATTTAAAAGTTCATGATTATTGACAATAAGTTCTTCAAGCTAAAGCAGTTCTAACATATATTTGACCGCTTTTGAGGATCAAGTGGTCAAAATTTAGCATGACCTGTCTTCTAGGGCTCATCTCATCTCTGAATTTCAGCATAGAACCAGGGCAGTGGTATAACCATGAAAAACTCTTGTTTCTGTGGCTAAGTTTGATAAATCAGTACAACTCAGTAATTGCTGTGAAATTGTTCAAGTGATATCATTTTAAACTTTAAGGATCAGTGTGTATAATTTCCAAGATGAATTAATTCCTATCAGCGAACAAATGAGCAGGCAAGACATTAAAGGCTCTAGTTTGTATTCAGTTCTGATTCAACTTTAATGTAAGAAACTATCTTCATTGTTGCTCCAGATATGCGTTTCTATGGAGAAACAACTGTGT
>Ga0325410_1003488_pt1 | contig 17758 bp, 12 predicted proteins | sample PopdelMetagenome_16_FD_206182 | JGI IMG/M metagenome (GOLD analysis project Ga0325410, IMG submission 206182) | Populus deltoides microbial communities from Bellville, Georgia, United States - Xylem-PdIQD-R3 | ecosystem: Host-associated > Plants > Phyllosphere > Stem > Wood/Secondary xylem...
TCATCAACAGGACTATGCACAGCAAGAATCAAAGCATCTTGTACCTCGTCTGTAGTGGCGTTTGCAGAATCTGCTTCAGGTCTTTTCGGTTTTGTGCAATTCCTCATGAAATGACCAGGTTTGCCATAATTCCAACATTCAACCTGTTTTCTGGGTCCGAACTTGCTTTTACTTCTGTATCTTGATTTGGATCTGCCTCTTGATAAGCCTCTATCATGTCTCCTCCCTCGAGTGTTAATGTTGAGAGCTGATCCTGAACCTGAACTTGAACTTTCACCTGAGTCTTTCCTTCGCACTTCTTCAGCTAAAATCAAGTCTCGGATGTCATCATATTTCAGTTTAGATTTTCCAGCTGAATTGCTCACGGCTGTCCTCATACCTTCCCAACTGCTTGGAAGTGAAGCTAGCAAAATGAGTGCACGGATCTCATCATCAAACTCAATCTCAACAGATGACAATTGATTTGTAATGGTATTGAAGTTGTTGAGATGTTGTGTCACAGAGGTGCTTTCTGTCATCTTCAAGTTGAACAACTTCTTCATCAGGTGCACTTTGTTATTTGCTGAGGGCTTCTCATACATCCCAGACAAGGCTTCCATCAATCTTGCAGTGGATCTTTCTTTCGTAACATTGTGAGCAACTCTTCTTGATAAGGATAACCGGACAATGCCCAGAACTTGTCTGTCAAGAATTTGCCAATCTTCTTCTGGTATATTTTCTGGTTTGCTCCCTAACAGAGGAAGATGAAGTTTCTTCCCATATAAATAGTCTTCAATTTGCATTTTCCAATATCCAAAATCTGTTCCATCAAATTTTTCAATTCCCGCGGCTTTTATTTCATCTGCCATTTTAATATATCTCGGATTTGAATCTGTCAAATCTGACCTTACAGATGTGTCCGGAACGGCCAAAACTATTGGAAACGACACTGAGATCACCCCAATCGGACTTCGGATGGCTCAGATCTTAACAGTCAAAGTTTTAGGTCAACAGACGGTGCTGATGAAGCCACGTGTCAGGCCAAAATAGTGTCTGCGAAACACTGAATCAAAACCAAATGTGATGACGTGGCTAGATGACGTGGCATCCACGTAATCAATCCGGGGCCCACCTTCGATGACGTGGCAAATACATGCACTCTTGTTGCTGACGTGACAGTTGATGACTGGTCTGATGGCGTGGCGGATGACTGTGCAGAATTGCTGGCGTGGCTGATGACTGGCTGCTGGCGTGGCGGGTCAACCCGGTTCAGTTGCAGACAATCGGGTGAGGACGACGCGTGGAGAGCGTGGCGCAAGTGGTCGCGCGTGGGCAGTGCTGTCGTCGGCGCGTGTTGGAGCGTGCGGTCATGCAGGACGTCGGTTCTTCGCCGGGGTTTCACCAGTGAATTCTTCTCTTCTTCCTCGACGCGATGGTAATGTCAAAAACACGTTTTGAGAACTTTGATTTTTGAGTTTGGATCAAACACCCTCTTTTTCAAGAACAAGCTCTGATACCAATTGTTGGGGAATTCCGGCTCCCCCATGCGCGGATCGGGGGTGTACTGATACTTGCTCAAGGGAGGGTAAACACACTGACACAATATTTTACGTGGTTCGGCAAAACCGCCTACATCCACGGGAGAGAGTCCATATTATTTAGAGATTAGAGAAAGGATACAAAACAAATACATGGAGGAGGAGGATCACTTCTCTCTACTCTACTCCAGCTCATCTTTACTGCACTTGCAGCTGCTGCAATGGCAGCAAGGCTGCTGCCATTGCAGCTCTCTTTCTCTCCACACTCTTGCACACACTCACGATTCTCTCTCTGTCTTGCTCTCAAATATAAGCCTCCTTTATAGGCATTTCTTAGCAACTTTCTCCAGCACATGGAGGGGACAAACAAGCCATAATACATGGCATGAATTATGCCGTAATTCATGCTTCCACTTGCTAGGTGGTGGGGTATTGCCACAAATGGCAATATCCTAACAAGTAAGGCCGCAAAAGGCCCTTCTCAGCACCCCAGCTGGTAGTCCTCCCGAAGCAATGGATGCGGATGCGGATGCAGAAGTGGATGAGAACAGTGATAGCTGTGAAAAACTAGCTCGTCTAGATTTGAATCTTAAAATTCCTGAATCTGAAGATCAAGAGGTTTGAGCCTTGAAACTCCTGAATCAAATGGCAGCACGACCAGCTCCATAATGATCAATTTATAATGTTATGATAAATATAGCAGCTTAAATACTAGGCGGGGGTGGTGGGATGGGGTGGGGCCGGTTGATGAGGAACGTTAGAAACTAAAGTTTACCCGAGCAGCTGAGCTCTCTCGCAATATATTCCTTTTAGACCTTTGCTAGTTATTTTATACCTGTGTTTTGTCGCGAGATAGAAATAATTTTTTTCAGTAAAAAAATAAATATATAAAATTTTTCAATATATTTTTTATATAAAAAAATTATCAATTATAAATTTATATATATATATTCATTTATTTATTTATTTAATCAAATGATTATTTATACCAATAAAAGATTAAAAAAATAATTATCAACAAAAATGAATTAAATAAAAATATAAAACTCAACTATAAAACAACGCAATGTTGAATAGTGACACTTGAAAAACTTGAAAACAAAATCAATTTAATATTGAATGATGAAATAAAAAAAAATATATCAATTAGAAAAATTGTCAAAGTAAATTTAGAAAAGAATGACAAATTAAAAAAAATTAAGATAACCCGGGTCATTTTCAGAATTAGTAAGAAAATCTATATAAAGAAAATAAATAAAAACAATGGAGTCCAATCTCCAATTGAACAAGCTTAAAAAAATGAAAAAAAACAAGACAACTTGGATGAACCTCCTAAACCTGAGTTAATCTCTAAAACTCTCAACTTGTGAAATTTTAGACCCATCATCAATCAAAAAGCTCAATTCTAAATCAATTTAATGTTGAATGATGAAATTAGAAAAAAAATTAATTTAAAAAAATTATCAAGTGAAAGAAATAGGGATCAAAAGAATAGGGATCAAATTTAAAAGATTAAAAAAATTAAAAGGGATGAAATTGAGAAATAATTTTAATTTTATAAATTATCTCAAATAAAAAATATATAATCAAAAGAACATAGACCAACACTAAAAAAATAACAAATTCAAGTGTCAATTTAAATTTTGAAAGGAGTAAGCATGAGAATTGAGGAGAGGGGGGAAAAAAAGATCAACAATGTCAAACTAATAGTTAGTGACCATACCAATCACCTTATCACAAAAAAAACACTAAGACGATTCAAACACCACCAAAAAAAGCAATGCTTGATTACTAGATTACCTCACATGTTCTAGCAATTTTTTTACAAATAATATATGTATATAATAAATTATAAAATTGTCCTTAAATCAACTTGAAAAAACAAAAAAAAACGAGTGCAAATAGAAAAATATCCCTGAATGTAATCTATAGAAAATCTCACTTTTTAAGGCCATGCGAGTTATTTTATTGTTCTTTAAAAATAAAAAAGACGAAAACACCCAAGCATGTAAGCTTAAAAATGGTTTAAGTATAATGATCCTTTTACATTGGATCATAAAAGTGACTCTCTTTAAAATTGTTGTGAAGTTACTGAATTACCCCCAATAACATGTTTCTTGTTTTGTTTTCAGGGGCAAAATAGACTCTTCACAAAGACTTACTCACGCCTCTGAGAGTTTGTTAGCTGTTGGATTCATAGATGATAGTTGATATAAAAAGGATGGCAGAAAACTATGTCCAGACGGTGGAGGTTCACATTTCTCAACTAAAAAGAGAGGAAGACAACGTCTTGATATACATCATATACTAACAAGGAGTCTGATCAATGAGCAATTATTGATCTGAGCTTAAATTCAGTAGAGTTAAACAATGGTGGTTTGTATTGAATGAGATGACAACAGCACGAAGGAGGTCCTGTGCTATCCCTTCTCATGTGCATGAATGAATAATAATAATTCAAATTATGGCTCAATGATTGAGGTAAAACGGGGGTAAAAGAATGGGTTAAGGCAGCACTAAACCAATGTCACTTATCCTGTCATCTAAAAAACTGAAGATTCCTTGACACCAGTCAATCTTCTAGCCTTTCACTTTTTGCAGCATCCGACCCTTCATCTCGGCATCTTTCGAGGATCATGTTGCAGTTGTTCATCGTGGATGCGTCGAGAAGACCATGGTTCCAGAGTTTGATCATAAATAACCTCCAACACCTGAGCCCATGTACATTTGACAGTTCAAATAAAAAATATCCGAGAAATGAGGCAATCATTAATTTTGCAAGCCTTTATAAATCACTGTTTTAATGCATGCACCGCAATGTTATTTGAAATTTAATATGGAACACAATGATGTTTAGAATAACATCATTATTCAGAAAGAGCAGCGGTGAGAGGATGATTCGGCTGTACGCATCCATCAAAAGAAGCTGCAACCAAAAATCTTACAAAACCATGCTGTCATTTAACAGCAAAAGGATCTTACTTCCATCGATTCCAATTTAATGCAATCTCAAGAGAACTTGTTTCAAAACTTCAATTTCATATCAACCTTGACTTGATAAGAAATTTGCCAGAGAGAATTATATCCTACAGAACAGGAATATATATTTTCTGAATCTTCAAAGAAATGTTGATAGTTGATCAAGGCCTAGTCAATGGCATCCATTGGCAGGTCGATATGATTATCAATAGAAAAGTCGAATCGATGCAAATACGATCGGTGTTCAATAGAAAAGATAGTGCTGGAATATTACCAAAAGAGAGCAGGAGAGATGACCAACTCCTGTCCATGAAGTTTTGAAAATGCCTCACATGCCCACGGAACGTGACCATCTGCTAGGACCCTGCCCAAGCAAAAGGCAAGCATTTTCATTATGGCACCAAACACTGAACAAGAATTACATGGCCCACAGCAGGTTTTTTCTGATTCTGTTTAACTTCTTAAATTACAAAGATAAAATGAAAATAAGCAGGAGAGCAGAGGAAAAAGAAGAAACAATGAAATCAAAAGAAATTGATATAACCCATGCACCTTTGCTTTCTCACAAATGAATTCCAGAGATGCATGACTTGCTTCTCATCTTTGCTAACATCGACGAAGTCATCAAGCATCTGCAACAAATTGATGCAATGTTATCTTAAACACTACTAAGAGATGAGTTGAGTATATCTTGTTCTTGGATGCAACTAGGAGCTGAAAAGCCAGCACGAACCAGATAAAATCATGTGAAAATTAAATGCAAATGTTGCTCAATTTTCTATAAAGACAAAGGAACATAATGGATTGAATCTAGAATAGAAGGTTACTCACCCATCAATTATTGAGTGGCAAATTTTACAATATCAAGATCACATATTGATGGGACTCTATGAAACATTGGAGAATAACGACATGCAGGGTGGCATGTAGAAAATTTTAAGCTTTGACCTAATCCCATTAGAAAACACGAGATATATATCACCTCTCATTTCTGGAAAAAAAAACCCGCTTATATGAGGTGGTCAGATTTACTTTTATTACCAACTTACTACTATACATTAGCTGAATTAGGAAACATTTAATAACAAGTTCAATATACCATCCTCCCATTGATATTTCCATTAGCCACTAAAGAACTTCAACCACTGACAATAAGTTCATCTCTTCACAATTCTTTTACTAAATTTTCTGTAATCAATTCTAACTAGACCTTTTCTTTTCTCTATTCTTCTAGAAGTTTTTTTCAAAGAAGTTTGGGATATTGGCATAAATGAGAAAAAACTAAAGTCTTCCAGTTTTGCATAGTTGGACTCCCACAAACTCATGATTTCCTCCAATCTTAATTTTGATTCACTTGATCCCAGCCCCCAGGTCAAACTCACTATGGATACAGCCAAAAGTTTCAAAGGACAAATTTTGAACCAGGCTAAGGTGATTTTGCTAATTCAAAATCACAAAACCACAAGCCTGTCATTCATGTTATCTCTCATTACGTAGTTAAAGAAACCTCTCTATCAAAAAACCATGCAAAGCATTCCTAATTAACATAAAAGCAAACAAACAAGTTCTTCACATGGCTATTCAAGCATATGAATAAGCCAAAACACCTCTTATTGAAATACAATGCATAACAAATTTAAACAAGTCAAATAGAACATGAAAATGAAGGAAAAGCAACTTCCACTGTTGTAAAAAAAATCAAGATATAGAAAACAAAGCAAAAAAAGAAGACATAATCAGCAAGCATACCCTTCTATCTTCAAAATCTGCAATGTCATCATCAACTTCATCTTCACTATCTCTATCTGACATTACTTGTTCTAATGCCATAGGCTTCAAGTTAAAAAAAGGCGATATCATCAGTAATGCGTCAGCAAGGGGGAAAGTAACACAAGTTTAAAATAATGGAAACTAACACCGGACACTGGAAAAGGTCAATTAGTCCTTAGGGAAACTGTTCACAAAAGCAAATTATTAACTGTGGATAATACAAGCATTTAAAGTCCCAAAGAAAAGGAACATAAGAATTAACAGGAAAATGAAATTAGATGGTGATTAATTGTTTTTGCCACCTTGTCGCTACAAGGTGTTCTACAAAACTCAATCAACATACAGAAGAAGAATCATTTACCACATTTTGGTCAACAGTGACCAAAAAATAAAGCATTTGATGTGCACCATCATACGAACAATAACCACTATTTCAATATGAAATTTATGAAAATTAGTTCCCTGTTGACAAATGACATTAAAATCTACAATCTCAATTCCTACAGTATTCCTGAAAATGCACATCCAGAATTCATCCCCCTTAAGATCATCTGGTGTGGATGAAACATAGACCAACAGCTGTTTCTGATAAATTACAAGCATTAGTGCCTAAGTTTCATTTGTTTATCGAGTAAAGTTGCACATATATGCCACTTAGTAATACGAGAATGCAAGTCCTCAAGAAAATTTTATCGAAATTATTATTTCAGTTCACATTCAAATTAAATCATAAGTCTAAATTGTGAAAACCATAACTTCGGGAATTACCTTGGTGTTATATAGTAAAAAGCATATGCAAATGTTGGAATGCAAGAAAAACACGGTTTGACAAGCCAACAGTTAAAGTGATCCACGTAAAATTGGAAGATAAAGGGAAAACATAACTTGAAAGAAATGCAAAAATACGAGGAAAAAAACATAGAAATTTCAAAGAAAAAAAAATAAAACAATAGGTATTAGCAACTCTTGGGCAATTTTCCTTGCATAATAGAAACCATTTATCCAATTCAAAAACAAATATTTTGAAGAATCCTCAAGCAAAAATGCATATACACTGGATTCATTAAAGTCCCACTGAAAAACATGACAAGAGGAAAACTCATGATGCATTCAAATTCTTAAAGACAGTGGAAGGAAGGAGGCAGGGAAGAGGAAGATCTAAGATAACACGAAGGGTACTGCTAATGAAGGATCTATTGAGGCAGATTTGGTCTATGATCGAGATGAATGGTGCAAAGGATCAATATAGACCTTAAGATTATCAAGGAAAATTAACATGGCATGATAGCCTCACAATTTTGATAGGATGAAAATAATATGCTATTTATATTCATTAAGCATTACAGGCTTAATGCTAAAGTCAATTCCATCACAACTGAACTAACTAACAATTAACAGATCAGACAAATGAAGAAGAAGATAGTTCAAGGTAATGGTTTCAGTAATAATTAATCACCTGAACTCTATGAGAGTGATAGAATTGTCGTTTCTGCAGAAGCGCACGGCTGGAAAAAAGAAAATTTCAGAAGACATTGGATTAGAATTCCCAAGATTGACAAAATTAAAGACAAAAATTTTGGCAAGCAGTTTTCTCTTCATGTGATGCTGCGTTATCCCATATCAAGCTTCTAATATGCACAATGATTAATGACTGCACTTTAAAAAAGCCATACAAGTTGAAGCCACCATAATAACAAGACAAAGGACAAAATGAGATGGTGTGATGCTATGATAATTATATGATATGCACAGCTGAATTACACATGGTTAGAAGAGGCATTGCACCTCCTTTATAAAAAATCTTATCTGCTTGGTTAAAACACATGTACAGAAATAAGCACATAGCAAGCACATGCCTATTCTACCTTTGAAAGTGAAGTAAGGGCCTTCCAAAAACAAAATATTGTGAATTTGAAAAGGAAAAGGAAAAAAAGAGAAGGCATTGAATACAGTTGAAAACAGAGTAGGAAGGAAAAGGCCAAAAGAACATACTATTTAGGGTCTGACCGTTCCACAGTTAGCTTCCTTGCTTTTGCAACATGGAGTGCAGCAGGAAGTGAAGGTTCACTTCCAGATTGTGATTTAACACATTCAGGATCCACAGAAGATTGAGCCTGGGCAATTGAAACACCAGGGATACTAAAACTGGATGCAACACGCTCCATTAACTCTGTAGCGGTAGGACACTCAGAACCATAGTTTTCTGTTCCATCTCTCATGTTGAGCAAATCTTTATCACTAGAAGATGACTTGGAAGCATTCTCACCTATACAAGATACATCTAAATGATGAATATAAACAGCAACGCTCATAAAGAAATTACATGAGCAGAAGAACCAAAGTAATGGAACTTGATTATTTATCAGTCTCTCTGACGAATTAAAATGTGTATATATAACAAGGCCAGCCACATTGGTAAATCCCATCTACAGGATTAAGAAACTACACAAAAGAACTTCAACCTACAGTCGGTAGAAGATTGGAAACAAAAAAAAAGAAGGGAAATCATCCTCTAAGTCAAGGATTGTTCTGTGTGCCAATTATCTAAGATGCCAATCAAAATATCCTTCAACAAAGTAAGCAAAGATCCTTCTCCCTGAAATGCTCTTCTATGATTTCTTTTTTTTCCCTTCATATGGTCTCTCTAAAAGAATAAAATTTATATATTGGTACTGTGGAAAATGTCCAATTTATTAGAAAAGAAGATGGAGGAGCCAGGCAAATCACCAGAGTAAAAGTGAAAACCACTAATGTGATTTTCAGTTCAATCATTACTTAAATGTGATCATATAGGTCTCCAAGGAAGCTGGCATCTGAAACTATTAATATACTTACAGTTGAACCTGAGAAACATTCTCATTATTTAAGAAATTTCGTCATTAAAATACTTTTGAAGTAATTGTATATGCAGCAGGAAAGAAACTGTACCCTCTTCCTTCCCCAAAAATCCATTGTTCGTGCCTTCGGATGAATTCAACTCCAAGAACTTTATGGAAACTTTCTTCACATTTTGGTCAAGGTTTATTGACTTGCGTGTTCGTGGCTTTGAGCTGTATGTACAATTTATTTCATGATTTCAGTTCTCAATACTTTTACTGCAGAAAAGATAAAAATTAAAAGAACTAGAATCTTCATGTAGATATGTAAAGACCACCAGAAAAAAAATGTCTGCTGTCGCTGCTCTATTCCATCTGCAACAGTCTGTACACATTGATGGGATGCAAATAGTTAGATAAGAACTTATTCTGGTTCTTTTACCGAAAGGTGTGGCTACTTATTATATAATAATGCCTTTTGCATTAGGTTTCCAGAAAGCAAAAACAGTTACAAGCTAAAATGGACCCTCAAAAGATAAAATTCCTCATTCTCTTCGCTAATTTGCAATGAAATTCAATTTGATAGGACCCTGATAAGAGATTTTTTGTTAAAATTCCAAGAAAATTAAAATCAACCAGGTGCCTAGTTCACTTTGAGTTCCTTAATGTGCAACGTGCAATATTTTCCGACTAAGAGTAAAAAAGATGAATCTTCCAAAGTATATCCAAGACAAACTAATTTTCTGACCTCTGATATAAATCTATCAATATTCACAGAGACAGTCACTGCTTGATACTCTTCAGTCACCTGCACAATAATGTTAATTTGCTAGTGCTTTTACAAGAATTCATGAAAGAAAATTGAATGAATTCTAATTACCAACCCAAAAATCGAAGTTGAATAGGTCATGAGAAGAGCACAAGTGATACCGCAGGCCCTAGAAACAGAGGAGTAAATTTTGATTTTTGAGTATCCAAGTGAACAGAATCTTGTAACTACATTGAGGTTATAGCATGTCTATGAATATGTGAGCTGAAAAGGGGAAGTAGTAAGAAAAGAACCAGGGACATCACCTTTGAGTGAATGAATTGCAGATTATTTGGTGGGAAAACCAACAATTTACATAAGCCATAAATTCTAGTAATATGTAATCCAAACATTTTCAATTTTTTTTTTTGGATCGCCAAACTCAGAATTTAGGGTACATTTGTTTCGCGATAGATATTTCCCAAAGAATAGCATTTTCTTGGAAAACGAGTTATTTTCCATTGTTTAGATGAGAAAGTTGCGATATTCGTGGTAAGGATAGTGATTGTGACGGTGGTAGGGGTAGTTATGATGATAGCATTAATGATGATTATGGTGGTAGTACTTGTGATGATAATAATAATAATAATAATAATAATAATAATAATAATAATAATGTTGGTGGTGGTGGTCATAGAATGATGGTTATTGTGATATTGGTCATGGTTGCAATAGTGATGAAATGATGGTTATTTTAATAACAAGGAGGTGGTGGTGGTGGTGAAAAACTGTGGTGGGATCATGGTAAAATGATGGCAATATGGGTAATGAGATGGTGATCATGTTTATGGGCGACGGTGGTGGGGTGGTGGGGTGATGGTTGATTATGGTGGGATGATGATAAAAAGGTGGTTAAATTAGTAATAAGATGGTAGTTGTGGTAGTGACTGACAGTTGATGGGCTGGGGGTGGCAGTAATAGTGGGGTGGGGGTTGGGGTGGTGGTGAATATTATGAGTTGTTAGTACTGAGGTTAAAATATTTTCCTCTAAATTGTCACTGTTTTGGGGTTGATTGAAAAATATTTTTCATTGACTTATATTTCTGTATTTGTTTCACACTGAAAAATGAAAGAAAACATTTTTCTAAAAAAGTATTTTCCACAAAACAAAAAAAATCTTAGGATTCTTTTATTTAGTTCCTCACCAAACTGTATATTTTAAAATACCTATTTGCCCTTCAAACTTATGGATAGAACAGCAGAAAACAGCAAAATCAGAAAAAGGTGAGCACGTATCTAAGATAGAGCATCCCACCTTAAAGCTTAAACATTGCATCAAGCAAAATGGACAGGAGAAGTCCTCGGTTGCTGCAGGTTGAGAAAGCACACAGAAAAAAATTGGTTAGCAGCTCAATTAAAACAATGCTCATAATATGATAGAGCTGCAAAAGGTCACATTCTGCCTTTTATTAAACTAGAGTGTGCAGTGCAAACTATAAGAGGTAACTTCATTTTGAAGAGCTGGAGGAAAGTTTCGAATAAACAAAAAGTGCGTCAACAATTATATTTGCATGTACACCAAGGAAAAGTCTGGTTTCTGTAAAATAAATTACTGGCTTGATCCAAATTATTTACCAGCACTGCTCTCTCAAAGGAGAAACACCAAGATTAATACATCACCCCCATGCAAGCGGTCAACAGATTTTCAATTAAATATGTAGACCTTCATTCCAACTAATAGTTACCTTATTTCAGAAGCCAAGTCTTAACTGTCTAAGGCGTTAAGATCTCAGCAGGGTGTAATTGATATGCAAAAACAAAATCATTAAAGCCTCCACCTTCACAAATGATAAGAGCAAGGGAGAAAAGTGCTTTGAGAGGCTCAGAGTAGAAATACTCAGAACAGATCATGTTAAGATTGCATCATTACCAGTATATTTTATACGAATAGTGGTTCCAGAATCATAATCAATAGGCTTCTAAGCAGATGGTGAAATAATTAAACATGTTCTCACTGAGTAACCAAAGCATTCTAATTAGTGATTCTACCCCTTGATAACCTTATTTCACAAGGACACTTAAGATTTCTATTGCATATTAGAAAGAAAGGTAAATTAACCAACATATAATATGAATATCCTTGACAAATTGAAAGTATTTGTTCTGAAGAATCAGAAAGAATGATGGTCATCTTTTGATTGATAAAAGCATCTAGAACAGTGAATATTGATATTTTGTCTTAACAGATGGAACCATGCAGTACGGTCCTAAACGTTCACGGAAGCAATTATTCAGTCCAGACAGCAATATACATCAACCCAAGGCTGCACATGTCAAATTTCATAGCATTCAACGTGAAGTTACCAAGCCCACTTGATAAATAAGAGGTTTGAAATAATTACACAGTTCATGTCGCATAATTTCAATGTAACTAATCTCATTTTAACATATTGTTTTCAGCAGCTAATGATCTGGCGAGGGAATTTACCACATGCTAATCAACAAGAAAATGAGAGTACTTAATGGACAAACAACAATTTTACCTTAGAAGATCACGATGGGACAAATTTTGTTGGTAGAACATGAATCTTAAAAGTTTACCAGCAATCCACAAAAAAATAAAACAAACACAGAGACAACAAGTAACATGCAAGGACAAAATCTTAAAAGCATTACACAGAAGAGTCGGAATAACCTTCAGTCTTTCGTAGCATGTTCTTGTAGTCCTTGTAGTTGAAAATTACAATTCCATCTCTTAACCTAGACAAGCATATGCAGCCACATATATTAAGCAGATGAAGTTATAATTGCCAGTGCCTTGCAATGAAACTTATAAGGGTTGAAACACATACCTCTTTTTACGCCTTTCTTTTATTTTGTAACGCAAACATCTCCGAAGAAATGAAGGCTGCAGCGAATAAAGCATGTGATTAGAAAGTAGAAACATCGCATGAATGTCTAAGAAAGAAGCCCTGGAAATTAAGCACAAACACATAACACATAAACATGAAAAGGGCATCAAATATCCTGTGCTGAATAAATCAAGGATAGCAATGCAATCCAATTGATATAGCATAAAAAACCCTGTTGATTTCTTGCATTTTAACAGATTTAAAGAAGAGTTTGGTGATGATACAGTAATTAAGCTAAATGAGTCGCATACCTAACCATCGTATTGAACATATTTTATCAAATAAAGGTGATCACAGTGTGACTATTTTCCATCACTAGAGTCCAGTATACAAAAGAGAAGGAATAATGTGAAGAACATCAGGAACGGAGTCAGAGCAATAAGGTAGATAACACGTTATGCATCCTTATACCGTTGAAGACAAATTGCAAAAAAACCATAATCAGACTGACTATATTTTACGTTAGCAAGTTCCAGGAAGTGAAAAGGTAACAAGGTCATACGATGAATTAATAAAAAAAGCATCATTTAAAAAAAAATTGACTAAATATAGAGATTCTTAGATTAAATAGAATAAGAAGTAAGAAAAGGGGGGATTAATTACGTTGTCTTGAGCACGGCGGCGAAGGATATTGTAAAGCTCAACAGGCTTGCAGTAAATAAGTAGACTCTCATCAGCTGCAATTGCCTCTTCTACGGACAAATGCTCCACGCCACAATTCTGATGGCACATTTTCTCCGTTACAAATTCCTGTTTCATACCAGTTAAATAATTAAAAAAAACCTGCATACGATCAAAAACAACAGCTTGAAGCATCATCGATAACCTAGCTCAGCTTGATTCGCGAAAGAAATCCCTAATCAGAACAAATCTAAGATAATCCACGGACCAAATTTGAATTTTAAAGCACCACAGCGGCAGTAAATTAATGTAAAGAACAAGGAGAAAAGAAGATAGGTGAAAAACAATTGAAATTGGTAGGTGGAAATTTTTGCAGGAAAATCACCGAATTCAAATTTGGATGCTTGGTAGAACAGTAGAAAGTGAGGAGGAAGAGGTCAAAGGGAGGAGGAAAATGGTCGTCGGGGTTAATACCTAACTAAACTAAATTAGATTAGATTAGACGTCCATCAATTGGCCTCTTCTTTTGCCCTTTTTAGAATTTAGCTCTGAATTCTAAGCTCACGGTCTCCTTTATCTGTTACCGATTGATTTCCTATCTTTTCCAGGTTAATTTTATTTGCTTTACCTTACCTAAATTTATTATGGTGGTTACTTTTTTCTTCTCTTGCCCATTGGACTGGCCTTAGTCATGACTCATGGGCCTCTGAAGAAGCCTGCATGATCCATTCTAGTAACTTGGTATGGACCATAACCTGTTATTGGACTTCTTCGGCTCCTTAAAATAATCAAACTTGTGAAGCCTAAGTTTGGGCCAGAGACAGAAGCCTAGGTGATTCTAAATTTTTAAATTGGCTCATTATTGACTTTTTGACCATACAAGATTTTAAGGTTGTGAATTTTTAAAATTTATCCAGATTTGAGATATTTGCTCGGATTTACTTAAATTTTATATAAAAAAAATTTTCATCTAATTTATTTATTTTTAAAATTTGATTATTATTTTTTTAATTGATGTTTATTTTATTTAGCAATATTTTAAAAAAAAATTACATCCTCCTTGAATTTTTTTCTCTTAAATTTTATCATCACAGTTTTTTATTAAATTAGTTGAGAATTAGATTTCTTGATTGAAATATTTTATAGGTTGCGACTTTTAGAAATTAAATTAGATTTAAAAGGTTTGCCTACTTTGCTTGGTTTTTATTTTATTTTTCTGAACTAATATTTTTCTTTTCTATCCTTTGTTTTTGGATTTTTTTTGTTATTTTTTTTGTGTTTTAATTATATTTGGATAGCCCTAAGCAATTTCTTTCCCTGCCATTTTTTAATTTATAAATAATCTATCAAATTATAAATTTTTATCAATTTCACCCCTATGATTTTTTAATCTTTCAAATTTGATCATTATTCTTTTAATTGTAATTTATTTTTCTAGGGGATGTTTTTAATAATTTTTTTCAATTTTTATCTTCCTTGGGTATTTTTTCTATCAAATTTTATCCCCATTATCTTTGTTGCTATTTTTTTAATTCTGCAAGTTTTCTTTATTAATATTTTTTACATGAGTTTATCCTTCAAACTTAAATTTGTTGAAAGTTAAGTTTTTTTATTGAATCCATATTCAAGATTTCACAAGTTACAGGTTTTAGATATTAAATGAAGTTTTAGAAAAAGCAAGGCAAATGAGAGAAAGTTATCAGTTGATCATATTTTAACGATCCAAAATATTATTTTTAGTGTAAATGAGTTCCACTTCACGAGATGAGTTTTATTAAGGGTTTTTTTCCCTCCTCTTGCTGTAAAAAAATAAATTAGGCTTTTAGAAAGCAGGATAGGTTTTAGCTTTTTTAACCGGTTAAACATTGTTTTTGTAACAACCCTGAATTTATTCACATGATATTTCATTTACATGTTGTATTGTCATTAGAAATATAAGAAGAAATATAGGAAATTTATATATATATATATTTATACCAAAATCTCGACAGAGTTTACTTTATATTTTTCAATATCAAGTTATCAATCTAATTAATTTTTACAGCCTGCAAATAAAATTTCAACATATTCTCATTATTTAAAACTTCTATATTTATATCTTATAACCAACCCATGAACAAACTTCTTATATTTCTTCCATATTTCCTTAAAAAAATTAATTATTATATTATTTAATAATATTTCAATTAATGAAATGATTAATATAATTATGACATAAATCTAAACACATGTTCATCTCAATGCAAATCAAACTTAAAGCTTAGTCCACATAATTATACTTGTATGTTTTTAAAATAAACTAATTAAAATATATTATCCATAATTAATTTAGACTTATACACTTTTTTTTTTATTCCAGGATTACATTACACAATAAAATATACATTAATTATATAAAATTACAAATATAAAATCCAAAACTTGTCATGACGCTATGAATTACCTAAAATTTATACAACACTCAACATAATTAATTTACACACAAAACAGTTATTTACCCTTCACACATTTCTTCATCAATATTACTTTAATATTATATAAAAATTTCATAATTTCTTGTGGCTCGAAATATTTATAATTCAAAGCTTCACCGAGTTTGTCTATTACAATTAAATATAAGATTTTTATTTTTTTTCCTATCTATTCTTCATATTTCATCATTTGCTACAATAATCACAGCTGAACAATATTCATACATTGCTCGTTTTTTTTTAAATCATCTTTTCTCTTCTTATGGTCGACACTAAATTCTTCACGGCGCTGGGATTTTTTTCTTCAATTACTTATTATTCTAAGTTGTCTTCATCATTTTCCATCATAATTTCATCAAGCACTGGGGAAACAGCGTCGTTGTTCTGGTAGTTGTGCTTGCTCTGTTCTTAAAAAAACAGGGTGTTTTTAGTTCTTGAGAGGTCCTGTCTTGGTTGGCGGGCTGGGGGGAAACTGCGAACATTGAATCTTAATTTTCTCAGACATTAAGATTTTCTTTACATTAAAAATTGTTTTTAATCCAACCTAGAACGTACCACGGTGCTATGAATCTTGACTTTTTGCAGCAGCTTTTCTCAGATATTTCTCTTAGTTTTTGCTTGTTCTTGTTTCTGGTCGGGCTACAAGACTTTGTCTTTCTTTTATTTATTTCTTCTCTTTTCTTCGTGGCAGCTATTATGCTTCCTTGGTGCTTTTAAAATCGTCCGACTCCTGAGCCATTGAATTTTTTTTAAAAAAAAACAGCTGCCATGTATGAATCTTTCACCCGTGCTGTTGCTACAGTGCCTGTTGAATTGTTATTTTTCAGGGATTAGCACCCGTTGGTTGGAATTGACTTCTTTTAATCGGAGAAAGATGAATGTAATTAATTTCCTTGAGGAACAAGCAGTGAAACATTCTTGATGACGTGTACTGGGTGCTGGGAAGTGCATCATCTTTCTCTAGTCAGGAATTCAACTCCGACTTTCTTGATGTTCATGTCAACATCCACCTAACAGGTTTTGAATCATATTACTTTTTTGCCATGACCTTACAAGGAGAATGATCAGAGATCTGGATTCCCAGCCACCACAAATATTAGTAATTGGGATATTACATCAAGAATATTATATATAAAAATAAGTGAAATTTAATTTTTTCTAAATCTAATATTGAATGATAAATTATCACTATCATTATTATTATTATTATTATTATTATAATTATTATCCCGTCGTTATTATTATCATTATTAATATTATCACTGTCATTGTAGCTACCACCATTAATACTATTATCAAGTAATATCATATATCAAGTAATATCATAAATATTATTAGTATTATTATTGTGATCACTATTATTATCATTATTATCGTTGTTATTATCATTACTGGTAATATTATTGTTTATACTGTTATTATAATTATTATCACCACCACTATAACTAATATTGCCATTATTTTTGTTCTTATCGCTATAATTGTTATTGTTGTTGTTATAACCATAATTATTGTAGTTTTTGCTGCTACTTTTATCACAATCACTATTATTAATATTATTATATTATTATTGTTATTGTTATCACAATCACAATCACAATCACTGTTATTGTTATTACTATTGCTATTACTGTATTATTATTATCGCAATTAATACTGCTACTACAATTATTAATATCTTAACCACTGCAACTATTATGATAAATTATTATTATTATTATTATTATTATTATCACTACAACTACCACTACTATCACTACTACTACTTCCACAACCACCACCACCACCACCACCATTATTATTATTATTATTGCTACTATCATAATCACTATTGTTACTATTATAAATATTATTATCATCATCATCGCCACCGTTACTATCATAATAAACTATTATTATTATTACTATCAATAGTATTGCTAAT
>Ga0325410_1003490_pt1 | contig 17757 bp, 11 predicted proteins | sample PopdelMetagenome_16_FD_206182 | JGI IMG/M metagenome (GOLD analysis project Ga0325410, IMG submission 206182) | Populus deltoides microbial communities from Bellville, Georgia, United States - Xylem-PdIQD-R3 | ecosystem: Host-associated > Plants > Phyllosphere > Stem > Wood/Secondary xylem...
AATAATTCTTTAAGATCCTAAATTAAATATTTAAATTAATACAGCCAAGTGTATAGCTAGGATCTAAACAAACAAAGATATATTCAAGAAATATGCTTTAGGATCGAAACTTGACTCCAAGACGAAGAGACGAGGACTTCAATTCACGCAAGAATCACATGCTTGATAGAGTTAGTTTAAATCCAATGAATCCAATGATTAATTGCTCCATTTTCTGCCCGTAATCAGTTCATAGAGATCAAACAAAGTCAATAAATTCCGCAGAGTGCCAAAATTAAAACCCGTCAGCAGCAGCCATTGCTAAAATAAATCCATCAGCAGCCTGCTCGCATCATATATTTGATGGCGGTGAACCCTCGAGTGCTCCACTGCCTAACTTATAGAAAGGAAATGATAAATGTGTATCAAGTACATATTTTCAATATAAAATGTGGAGTATAAGATTGTACACTGTTTTTTTTTTTAGATATCTTTATGTTTTTTTAAAGGGTGAGATTAATCGTATTCGAGCTAGGTTTGTGGCTGTCCTTTCTAAAAAATGTTTTGTCTAGAGATTAAATTTCAATACAAAATATGAAGTATAAGAGTGTACACTGTTTTTTTTTTCTTAGGTATTTCCACGTCCTTTTAAAGAGTAAAATTAGTCGCGCTCGAGCTAGGTTTGTAGCTGCCCCTTCTAAAAAGTGTGTTTTCTAGAGATTGAATTTGTGTTCTCATCCTTACAGGGATATAGCACTGTATTAACCGCTAGACCAATATTTTATTGATGTACATTGCTATAATTACTCTGAATTGTTGTTTGAAAATACATAAAATTATTTTATGTATTTTCAAACAACAATTACTCTGAATCTCAATTAAGAACAAACATAAGCTAATTAACTATCTACGTTATATACCATTCATTCTTTTTGGTCTAGCTGTGATCTAGCCCATTGCCAAATAGCAAAACAAAAGAAGAAGAAAAACCTTTTTTCTACGGTGAAAAGTAATTAAATTTCATATATTTATATATTTACAAAACTCTAGGCATCATTAACTAAAAATAAATAGATAATAAAATGCCTCATTAACCATGAATATTATATAACCCTTCTTCTTCATGGTGGAGCACGTACGCGGTGATGTAACTTGTTGCCCAATACCGACTAGTAAGCAAACACATCAAAGAAATTTGTAGTAGTCAACAAACTTCTGATTTCACTCGTTTGAATTTATGCTCTAAAAATTGAACTCATCAACTTTTCAAGCGAATTCCTTGTTGCAACTTTATTCTATCTCACCGCTATCAAAGGAATGGAAGATGGTAAGATCACAAACATGCAAAAACTTGGCGTTCGGATAGTTTTCATGGAGTTTTGTTTTTTAGGATTAATAGCATGATTCGCACGTCTATTTTTTTTTTAAAATTTTTTTCTTTGTTGTTGTGTTTATTTATCAGATCCTTCTATGCTTGACCAATGCGATTGTACGTACCTACTTTCTATCTCCAATTCAAGCCATGATCTTCAAGATTTGAACTTGGAAATGGGTTTGCCCCTGCTGATCCGTCGTCAAGAGGGCAAGAATTGAAATTGGAGCCATGTAATGGTAAAGTGAAAGAGGGGTTCGCGAATCGTAATGCCGTTGATCATGCTTATGTTGATAATAAATAATGGAATTTGGCTTTCCCTGGAGAGGCAATTGGTGTTGAGAGATGGAAAGAAAGGAGGGTTTTTTAAGTGGAGTTGGTTTACAGGCAAAGATCCCTTGTGATTCGAAAAGGAAAGGGGTTAATTGGGCGTCCTAGCTTGATAATTAAATAATCCCACCATCCGTTTCCATATAATTTGTTTTTTTTTTTTTTTTGATAATTTCTAGTGGATTTGGTCTTAGGAAGGTAATAAGTTCAGTGGTGCAATTCTATTTTTAAGTGTTTGAAAGTGTTTCTACTTTTATTTTTAAGTATTTTTAAAAAGTATTTTTCATTTGAAAAACATCAAATTAATATTTTTTAGTGCTAAATTTCTTATAATTTTAACGTGCTCATATTAAAAATAAATTAAAAATATAAAACAACTCATTTTAATATATTTTCAAGTAAATTATTATTTTAAAAAGTATTTTTTATAAAATTAAATGTTGTAAAACAAGGAGAGGGAGAGAAAGTGAAGTTTGAGAGGTTTTTTTTTAGCCAATCTAATTTTAAAGTATAAGAAGAGATAATTTTTTTCTGATTTTTATTTTTATTTTTATTTTTTCCATGGATCGCTTTCGCAATTCTCCTGTCACTTGTTGTCGGAAAACTAGATGAAATCCCATCGGAGGAGCCACATTATCGGATACTAGAGGGACTCGATAAAGAAAGAGACTACAAAGAATACATGGATGAATCATGCAATTAATATGTATAAATTAATTATTATAAATTTCCAAATAGGCATAGGTTTAATTAGTGCATTTTCTTTATGCATACACAATTAGTATTATTTTTACAGAGTGAAAACCAATTTGGTGATTCTCTCTCAAATCCAATCATTGAAAAGTGACTGATAATGTTAATGATGAAAAAAAAAATAATTCTTACCTTAGTCTTAAAGTATTAAAATATATAGCCTTAATACTCAAGTAAAAACATTATTTATTTATATATATAAAAAGATATAAAAGGGGTATGGTTAATTTAATTTTGTAAATTTAAAAAATATCAATCAAAATTACAATAATTTTCAGAGAATAACCCTATAACTTTATCCCCTTTTCTTTTAATATCATCTTGTTAAGCTAAGGTTATCGATGATATCTAATGATTATTAATTGAGGTACAATATGCAATCTATCCTCTGTCTTTTCTTTTTAAATAACAATAACACTTAGATTGTGAAAAAAAATTAAAATAATTTTTTTTTATTCAAGTATGAGGTTCATCGATTCTTATATAATATAAATAGGTTATGGCTATTTAATCAATAACGTCTAATAATATAGTTAATTTCACATAATGATATATTTAATAAAAAATATTATTGTCTAATCTGTTTAGGGTGTGGTTGTTTATTAAAGTGTTTTTCATGCTGAAATACATCAAAATAATATTTTTTAAAAATTATTTTTAAAATCAGCACATTAAAATAATTCAAAACACATAAAAAATTAATTTTTAACAAAAAAATTAAATTTATAAAAAACATGGTTTGTACCATATTTTCAAATGGAGTTTTCTATTTATGAGATTTTGTTAGAAATCAAGGCTAGAATATTTTTATAAACCAAACCATTTTTCAACAAATTAGTAATTTAATTTGAATATTTTAATTAAACGAGTCTTTATAAGTTGTGTTTGGTTAGTATTATAGGATAAAAAAATAAATATAACCATGTTTAATTCATAAAATAAATCGATATGTAAAATAATGTTTTTTTTAAAAAAAACTCAGTACAATCATCAAAATCATCAACGTAGATTCTCCTGTCTCAGCAACACACCCAAATAAATACAATGCACCTTTTTTTTTTTTTTTAATTTTTGAAGAAAATAATAATGCAAAAGCCACACGTAAAAGCCCCACTCCCTGTCCCTCTCTCACTCCTGTCTGAAAGCTAAAGAAAATTAAAAATTAATTTTAAAGTTGCCACGTCATCGCTCCTTTTCTTTTTCTCAACCACCGCCTGCCGTCTCTTCGTTCTCCTTAGTTGGTCCTCACTGTAGTCTCTGGACCCCACACCTCCCCTCGTCTCTTTCTCTCTCTAAAACCCATTTATTTATTTTTTTAACTTATGAACAACAAAATTTGGACCCTTTTACGGCCACATTCGATTATTTTTTTTTATATTTAAGAATTGGGATAAAAATATTTTTAACTTAGCTAAATTTATTTAATTTCGTTTTTCTATTGATTCCATCTTTAGGTTTTGCTCTTTGGCATAAAAAGTGCATGAGAATTTTAATTTTTTAACCTTAATTTAATGTGGTTAAGAAACTAATCATTCAATTAATTTAATTAATTCAAGCTTACTCTATCACAGAAATTTAGATTAAAACTTGTTTTAAACCATACATCCCAAGAAAAAAATTCAATTAGCTATGTTTGTTTGGTTAAATGATACATAATATAATTTTATTTTTGTCTCATTAAATTATTATTTTTTTTTAATTTTAAGGCATCTTTAATGGGAGAGCAAAATGAAGAACTAAAAGTAGAAAACTAATTTTTTAGCTTTTTTTTCCTAATAAATAGTTAAATAAAAAGTTAAAATTATTTTTTTAAAAATAATTCCTTCATACCTATCCAAAAAACAAAAATATTAAAATAAATTATTTAAGGATTTATTTTTTCATCTCCACAACTTCTCTTAATGTTTTTTCTATAAAAAATTAAAAGTATTAATATTAAATGTATTAAAATGTAAATAAATTATTAAAAATAATTTTTTTCATTCTGAGTGTACATAAAAAAAATTATATTTATACTATTTAAAAAAACTATATCAATAATTTAATTCTTTTAAATAATTTTTTCATTAAAAATTATTATTTATAACTTTTTTAATTTACATTTTAAAATTACAACCATAACCACATGCTCATAAAATACAAAATATACTTTCTTTCGCTGAAAAGTTGAAAAAAATCTAATTTTCTCTTTCTAAAAAATACATAAAAAAAAGTCCTTTTTTTTTGCTCCTAGCGTTTCCTCCTCCTTTCCCTTAATATAAATCTCCACTCAACACACCCATTCTAATCTTTTCTTTCTTCGAAGTCTACCCTTTTCACACAAACAAATCATAACTTGATCTCTATTCTGGCTCGCAAGTCGATAAAGTTTGCATCTTTACAATCTTACAAGGCAAAAAAATGCCTGCTTGGTGGAGTAAAAGGAGCAGCAAGAGCAAAGAAGGGAGCAATCAAGAGAACTCACATGGAAAAAATGATAAAAAGATCTGTAGCATCACAGAAAACAAGAGGAAAAGTAGTCTTGATGAGGCGGCTGTGAGAAAGAATTCACCACGTGGCAGCAAGGAATTTGCTGGCAGTGGTGGATCATCCGGGTTTTCGGGTTTTGATTCGGATTCAGGTGAAAAACGAGGGCTTCCTTTGCCTGAGCCATGTGTGAGTGATCTTGGTGCTGGTGGTGGGATTGGAGGTGCTGGTGGTGGAGTCGGGTTTGGACACGGGTCGGGTTCTGTTTCAAGTGTTAGCTCTTCTGGGTCATCTGGTGTTGAAGATCATGATAATAATCAGGGTAGTAGTAGTCTGTTTGGTGGTTACAGGTTAGTGTTTCTATAGAAATTCTGGGTTCTTGGTCTTGGTTTTGATGTTTTGGTGGGATTTAGAATTCTGGGTTGAATTCTGGTTTATGAAATGGAGTTGTTTGATTGGTGAATTTGATTGATTATTTTTAGATTTGAAGAAGAGGCTTGAACTATTCTTAGGTGGGTTTTTGTTTGAGTAGTGAAAAGAAAAAAGAAAAAAAAGGCATTTTTTTTAATCTTCTCTGAAAATTTGTGTCAGAGTTGGGGTTTGTTGTCTGAGGCTGCTGTCTCTTCTGTTTTCTCAGATTTCTTTTTTTTTTTTTTAAATTTCTGAAACTTGCTATTTCGAAATACCTTGTCCTTAAAATCCCCTGTGCTCTCTCTCTTTCCTAATTTTTCCTGTCAGAGTTTGAGACCTTTGGATGGGAGTTACTTTCTCTTTCCAATCAAATGTTCCTGATTTGGATCTTTTTTACCTTATTGGACCGTCCAAGGTTTATGGGACTTAGTTCTTGACCATTTTGGTTTTCATTTGGACTTAAAATTAGGGGTGAATGTTTTTAATAAGATTTAAAATTTAAAATGAAGCTTATACTAATTAAGGATGTCATCTATATTGTAAAATTAGAAGCTTTGTTGTTTTTTTTGGTGGTTTAATTGCTAGTTTTAAGCAATGGAGTTTCTGCTCCATTTGCAATATCTAGAGATGAGGTTTTCTTGTTTGTTATAATCAGCTAGCTGATTTTGAAATCTAGATGGTTAAGAATTTCAAGAATGGATTCAGTATGGTTCTCAAGTGCATCTGCCAACTGTAATCCAGGTTATCTGTTGATCATAGAGGATATGGTGGGGGTTCAAAAAGTCCTGTTCCTGGGTCGAGAAGTCCTGTTCCAGGGTCGAGAACAACAAGCAGGCCTACTTCACCTCTCCATCCGCTGCTGGGTGGTATGAGCTTAGACTCCTTGACTGGGAGGCTGGAAGATGCGAAGAGCCAATGTCATCCACTGCCCCTTCCACCAGGTTCTCCCACAAGCCCGCCTTCATTACCGGGCACAAGAACTACTGGAGCAACAGACAACTCTACCTTGTCAAAATGGAAGAAAGGAAAGCTCCTAGGAAGGGGAACTTTTGGACATGTTTACCTCGGATTTAACAGGTAATATCATTGTTTCTTGTAGAGTATTTAGCCTAACTGCAAATTTTAAGTCTTAATGACATACTACTTGAAGAAGATGATTTAAGCACAATTTACCATCAGCGCTTGAAGACTGTTTATATGTTGTTCCTGTTGCATTTCATGGCTTTCTCTTCTAAATATTGTTTTGCTACTTAAACAGCCGGAGTGGACAGATGTGCGCAATAAAAGAAGTCAAGGTTATTTCAGACGATTCAACATCAAAAGAATGTCTCAAGCAACTAAAACAGGTAAATTTGTTTATGGCATCAAATTCAGCTAACAGTAAAATTAAAATTTGTTCCTTGAATACTAAAGTTTCTACAAATGTATTTCTACCTTGTCCTTTAGATGTTTTGGCAATTGATGGCATGTTTCTAACTACTGCTCCTTGTCAACAGGAGATAGATTTGCTTAGTCAGCTGTCACATTCAAACATTGTTCGTTACTATGGAAGTGAACTGGTATGAGTTATTTCTTAACATGAAAATCTAATGCATTCACACATAATTGAGAGAGATTATTGAAATCCATTTCTTGACATGTAATTTCTATTCTGTTCAGTCTCACTGATTGGTTGTCATAATTGGACCTTAATTTTGTGATCTCTTTGGTTTTTCATTCTCCTAGAGTGAAGAAACACTTTCAGTTTATTTAGAGTATGTATCTGGTGGCTCAATTCACAAGTTACTTCAAGAGTATGGTGCCTTTACAGAGCCGGTTATTCAAAATTATACTAGGCAGATTCTCTCTGGGCTTGCATATTTGCATGGAAGAAATACAGTTCACAGGTATGTGTTAACGGTAATTATGGTTAATAGGTCACATCTGAAATCACATTTTTTTTCAGCCTTTCATTGGTTTTATGAAATTTTTTGTTCTTGGCAGGGATATCAAAGGAGCAAACATATTAGTGGATCCTAATGGTGAAATCAAGTTGGTTGACTTTGGCATGGCTAAACATGTATGTGTCATCTGCAATTGATAAAGTTTAATATTAATTGTTTTTCAAGGTAATATCAGACTTCACGTAATTTCAAAGTCATTCAAACTATTTAGTTGTGGGAGTAATTAAATAAGACCATAAGCGTGTATATGATTTCACAGATGTTTCTCTCTTTCGCAAGGACTTTGTCTTGTGCACACCTTTAAAGAACAAATAGTTTTTTAGGAATCAAGTTTCTTTTCCTTTTCATCAATATGATTGTATGTGTGAAGTATGTTATTGCACATTTAACAAGTTGGCAAATCCAGAAAAAAGCTTTTGGCTGATGAAATAGGAGAATAATGAATATCAATTTTTAAAATTGCCTTGTTTTTCATCAGAAATAAAAGATCACAAGTTTTTTATTCTTTTCCATCCCATTTTTGGATGATAATCAGAAGTGTTTTGTGATTCTGTATTAGATTATGACATGCTCTTCAATGCTTTCATTCAAGGGAAGTCCTTACTGGATGGCACCTGAGGTAGCCTCTCTCTCTCTCTAGAAAAAATACCTTTCCTTTACTCAAATTTTCTTTCGGCTTTTGTTTCTTCTTTTTCTTTTTTTCTAATTAGTGTCTGCTGTTTTCTATGGATACTCCCATCTCAGGTGGTGATGAATACAAATGGCTACAGTCTTGCTGTAGATATATGGAGTTTGGGATGTACAATTCTTGAAATGGCAACATCAAAACCACCATGGAGCCAGTACGAAGGGGTGCGCTTCTTAAAATTTAGAACTTAATTAGCAGAAATATTGTGTCATGGTTGTTGTTCTGTCATACCCAGCTTTGAAGTGCTCATTATCAAGACTGTTGTATTTTGTTGAATTTAACAGGTTGCTGCAATATTTAAAATTGGGAACAGCAAAGACATGCCAGATATTCCTGATTATATTTCCAATGATGCAAAAAGTTTCATAAAGTTATGCCTGCAACGAGATCCATTAGCACGCCCTACGGCCGCACAGTTGTTGGACCACCCTTTCATTCGGGACCAATCGACGACAAGAGTTGCGAACATCAACATTACTAGGGATGCTTTTCCCAGAACTTTTGATGGAAGCCGCACACCGGTATGCCCCTTGCAGACTTAGTAAACTAATATTTTAGATAGGGATCGCCCCTCCCAAATGGCAAGATATGAGTTAAATTTTTGTTAAATATATTAAAAATGGACATTTGCATAACATGATTATTAGAAGGAATTTGTTTCATGCTTGTGGAATACATGGTAAAGCAGTGTTTATCTAGTAAAACGTGTCCATACCAGGCTATTTAATTTCCATCTTTAATTTTTGTTGGACAAACACAATTTAAGATTGAATTTATCACATTTACTACTAGTATTATTCTCAAGCTTTGTTTTGCATGCACATACATGTCTTTATCTTCCACTAAACTATTCGTCTGTATGTGTATGTGAAAGGAGCTTATAATTAAAAAGTTCGGTTGCTGCTATACCCTATAGAATTTTAGTGTTTTGTGCTCGTAATCTCTTTTATTTTTCAACTTCAACTTGTACATCAGCTAATTGCTAAATTATTTTATTGGCTGAGCAGCCAGCCTTAGAGCTTCACTCCAACCGAACAAATGCCAATTCTTGTGATGGAGATTTTGCAATGAAGCCGGTGGTTAATAATATAAGAGCACTGAAGAATCCAAGGTAAACGACATCCTGCCATTCACACACACACACACACACACACACACACACACACACATATATATATATATGTATGTATGTATGTATGTATGTATATGTATCTGCACTCATACTTTATAATTATTTTAAGTTTTCAACTAACTTTATTTGTTGTATGCAGGGATGATGGCAGAATGATCACATCTATGCCTGTATCTCCTTGTTCTAGCCCACTACGACAACATGGGCCTGCACAGAGGATTAGTTATCTTTCTCCTCCTCACCCTGCCTTTGCCATGATGGGACAGAGCAGTTACAATTTAAGTGACTTCTCATTATATCCAATAAGACAAGGTCCATACACTCACGAACTTTTTTTCGATACCCCTCCGTTGAAATTTCAAACACCGGGTACATCACCGAGAACAAGACCCATCTGAAAGAGTGTACATATCAACACAAATAGTCGATCTCCCCAGAATGAGGTATCGACCAGAACACGGGTGTAACATCTCTGGTTCCTTGATCTTTTGAAGAATCCGGCCATAAATTTTCCCTTTCGTCAGAGTGAAGTTAGTGAACTCCTCTATAAACTTCTAAAGAGGGTGCTGGGGCGTGATCAGCGGAGAAGAAACTGAATTTTGATGTGTAGGGGGAGACGCTGAATTTCTTGATACTTAGACAACTCTTCTTTGATTATTGTAAATGGCAGATGTCAGTTTGTTTGTAACATTCTTGTTGTAATTTAGTCTGTTCTATAAGATCACTGCTTATACCAACTCTTTTAGCTAGATAATGAAAAGCATGTGGTTCAAGCTCCCCCCAATCAGGCCGCCTCCATTGTTATTCACTGTTTCTCCTAACTCCCATTTTCTCTTCTTACCAAATCTAGGGTGAACATGAGGTTTTATTTGAATTATGTTGATGCACCATCTATTGGCCTGTGGCGGAATCGTTAGGGGCAACCATGTCTAGCGACTGTCTCCACCTGTGCATGTGGGCTGTAAATGGTCTAGATGGATAGACAGTGACGGCAGAGGTTGCCTGTAGCACTCGGAGTTTGCAAGATAGATTGAAGTGCTCCTCTATCAATGCTTCGAGAAATTCTTTTTCGATAATGTCATGAAAACTCGTTAAAAGTTATTGATGATTGAGTGTTCTAATAACTCCAATGATAAATTTGATGTGACCAGGTGAAGTTGGCCACTGGAGGAGGTTTTTGACTAACTATGCCAAACGTGCAATGCTGGGAGAGTGATCTCATATCTTGCCGTTCCCTTCTCAATTGTATCTCTGATTTATCTGAATTATATACCCGTAGAGATACCTCCGAGTAAACGGTGCACAGCAGTCTATTTAAGCCATGAAACATCGACTGGGTGCCTTTCTTCCAGCCCTATTATTTCACAAATGATAAGAACGTACCCAGACCACCATTAATATTCCGAGATCAAATCTTCTTGGGGGAGAGCTCATTTGCATCCAGCCTCGTCGTCTTTCAGAATCTGAGCTAAACCCCCCCGCCGTCTCCACCATTGTCCAGACAAAAGTTGGGTTTTGAGTGCTAAAAGTGAGAGCTAAAGGTGGAGGCATCGTACAAGGGCCTCTTTAAGGTCTTCGGCTGATATTATCCAAAAATCCAGACGAGTCTCCATCTCCTATTACGATTACCACATCCAAAAATCCATTCGTCTGTTTTGCCGACCTTACATGAATGTGAAAGATGTTGCTCGTTTCTCGATCGACAAGGCTATTTGCTAGTTTAATACAAAGCGATAGCGATAGGGATTTAATTAATGCTTCCAATTCTATTTTGGTTTTGGTTTTAATTATAAAATAATAGTTATTAAATTCAATATCGATTTTTCTTCAAAAATCTATAATATAGAATTTAATTATTTTTTTAAAAATATTTTTAATATTAATACATCAAAATATTTAACAATATAAAAAATAATTTAAAACAAAAAATAATTTTTTTAAAAATCTTTTCAAACACTAATTGAAATTAAAAGTAATAAAATATTAATGTAGTAAGATATAATAGTCTTAATTGAATTAGATTTGTTTAATAAAAATAATTAATTGAACTATTTAATGAGTCAAGCCTTGTTTCGGATTGGTCAACGTACCATATATCTTTCAATAGTTATGACGGCATTTCTCGGACTTCTTTCATTTAACTACAGTGATTCATGGCAGTGAAACTCATTGGGTATTTTCGGACTCTAGCACGGTAAAAAATAAAATTCGGTAAACTAAGAAGAGAGAGAAAATAATTCACAATAATAATAATAATAATTAAAAAAAATTATGAAAACACACTGAAATTTTGATAACAATTTTACTCGTATTATTAAAAATATCTCGATAAATATTTTTAATAATATCAAAAAAAATATCTTGAGTTATTTATGTGGTTCATTATAATTATTGTTGGTGGTTTTTTTTTTAATATAATTAGATTTATTTGGTTGAAATATTTTTATATTGAGAAGTTTTTTATTTATCTTTTATTTTTTTTATTCATGACTTTCTAAATTATGTTATTATATTAATTATTCTTTAAACAGTGTTATATTACCATTTTTGTTTTTACCATGCTATAAAAAAAACAAAAACTTAAACTTATGGTCTCTGTTCTTTGTTTTCTATTTTTCTTGCTCTACATCAAGTTCTAGATCAACTCGAGTTAGCTTATAATACAAATCTTGAATTAAATCATAAATTTTAATTTTTTTTGAGGCTCACGTGCTTGGCTGATTTTTTTTTATTAGCCATTAGATTTTGTTTTTTAAAGAGAAAAATGACACTTACTAGACGAGAAACTTGGGTTGGTGGGCTTGAAAAAAGAACCCGGGCCTTAGCCAAGGCCCGTATCCTCTTATTCTTTTTCTTCTTGACAATGGTTTATATTATTTATTTTATTTATTTATTTGACTTTTTTTTTTAGAGGAATTTTATTTTTCTCACACTTTTTAAAGATACGAAATATATAAATTGTAAATGAATTGCACTTTTTTCTTGCTGGAAAAATAACACTTTAGGTTACTTAAATACAAAAGGCTAAATTATAATTTATTATTGAATGGAATATATATATATATATATCGTTATTTATTAATGAATGGAATATTCGTGAGAAAAAATTCTTCTAAAAGAATCATAAGATTTCAAGTTAATTTTTATTATAGTAGAAAAATAAAATAATGTTGCAATTGTTAAGTGAAATATTATTTCTTTTTAATCTTTGTATAATAATTCTTTCAAAAAAAGGTTATAGAAAAAAAAAGAAAAACTACAAAAATAAATTACAAATAAATAAAGATAAAAACAAAAATAATTGTATAAATAGACCTACTGTAAAGTAATAAATATTTCAAGTATAAAAATTAAAAAAAATAATTTTTCTCAAAAATATATAAAGAAAGAAAAACTAAAACAAATTACAAAAAATAAAAATAAGAACAAAAAAATAATGATAAATAAATCAAGAGTAACATGATAAATACATCAAGTATAAAAATAATTCTAAATAAATTTTTTTCTAAACAATGTTCACAAAAAGATATTTTATAAATTTGTTATGATATAATTTCGGCAACAGTAAGAAATTAGAAAACTTTATAATTATGCCATTTCAACATGAAAAAATAGTTTCTTTTATAGGTATAATGATAACGATAAAAAAATATATTAATTACTTAAAATTAAAATAAATTATTGCAAATTAAGGCGGGTGGACAGACTTTGAATCCGACCTCACCATATGCTCTTCCTTTCAGAGGAAGCTTTTAGAGGGAAAAAGTCCAAACTATCCCCTTTAAATTTCCCTCCATTTTCCTTTACTTTCTCTCCACCCAAACAACAAAAAACATGCCAATAGAACTGCCAAGAGGACTACCGTTCTCTGTAGACACATGGAGTCCAAATTCTAAGAGAAAGAGACACCATTTCTTAACACATGCCCATAAAGACCACACCTCTGGGATTTTAACACACTCTTGTTACCCAATTTACGCAACCCATCTCACGAAATTACTTGTTCTTCAAAATTACCCTCAGGTTTGTGTTTTTTGTAGGTTCTTAGAACTACCCGTTTGAGTTTTTTGTCCAATTTTGAGTTTCTGGTTTTGATTTTGATTTTTTTAATGTGTATTCGTAGCTTGAGGGTTCATTATTTGTCGGCATTGAAGTGGGAGAGTCGGTGGTTATTAATGACCCAGATGGAGAATTCAAGGTCACAGCTTTTGATGCCAATCACTGTCCTGGTATTTTTTTTTTATATTATGATGATGATGATTTGGTTTGTTTTATTATTGATTTTTAACTGCTCATTGGTTTTGGCTATGTGGGTTTGGTGAATGTTTGTTTCTGTTAGGATATATTATCTGATTGGTATTTGTGATGGTTCATTATTTGATTGTACTGTTCCAGGATTGCTGCTAGTGTTTTTTTTTTAATCATTTGATTTAAGAATGGGTATGGTTTAGGTTTAGTTTTAATTTATGCCAGCTGTGGTTTTTTGCGGGCAGAATTGAACACAAAAAGCAGTGTAGCTTTTTGGAAAATGATGCATTATATTTGAAATAAATAGTATGTGTTGAGATTCCTTAGTTTTGAAATACTTCCTACTTGAAGCAAGTTCCAATAAGCAACTAGCAAGGATAAGCTTAGAAGCACATAGGTGAGGGAACTTACTGACAAAATCTCCCTAGCCTTGGAGTTTTCAGAAGTTGTATTATGCATGTCTGTTTACCTATTGGCTGTTTCTAGAATTGCATTATGCATGTCTGATTATGAAATTTCAGATCTTTATTGGCTTTTTCTTTCAACTTCACTTCCTTTTTTTTTGCTACTTTATTATTGTTTTGTGTGTCCTAGGAGAATTGGTATTGCTTGATGTATCTTTTATATGTGTGCATGACCTAAAATGATTCTTAGAGAGCTCTATTGACAGATGATATTTATCTGGCATGGATTTGTGAACTTCAGGAGCTGTAATGTTCTTGTTTGAAGGCAATTTTGGTAACATCCTGCACACAGGAGATTGCAGGCTTACCCCAGAGGGTGTAAGATGTTTACCAGAGAAGTATATCAGCAAGAAAGGAAAAGAACCTAGGTGCCAACTTGATTATGTTTTCTTAGATTGCACATTTGGAAAATTCACTCAGAAACTTCCTAGTAAGCATTCAGCAATCCAACAGGTACTCTGATTTGCCCCCTTTCATCTCAAGTTTCTTTTGAATCTTGATGGCTCTTGCTGTGTCCGACTGAATACCCCTTAATGACTTTCCTCTGTGTTCCCATAGTGATGGCATGTCTTCTTCTTGTCTGTGTGTCCCCTGTTCTGTGTTAGCATAGTAGTATTTTTGTCCAAAGAATATAGCTTTGCTTATGTTTCAATTTTCAAATTAATTACTCTATGTTTGATTTTCTTGCCTCTTTCTTATAACTTGGATAAATGTGTTCCTCTTCACAATGCAACCACTTTGATGCTCCCCCCCCCTCTTCACTGGTTACTTGTTGCTTTAATTTTTGTGATATGTTAAGCCCTTCTTTTATGCTGGAATATGTTAGCAAGTTGTATAATGATTGATCTTGCATGTTCATGAGCCAGGTTCTTAATTGCATATGGAAGCACCCCACTGCAACTGTTGTGTATCTGACCTGTGATCTTCTTGGTCAAGAGGATGTTTTAGCTGCTGTGTCTGAAACATTTGGTTCCAAGATATTTGTTGATGAGGTTGCCAACACAGAAAGTTTCCGAGCTTTGACACTTGCAGTTCCTGAAATTCTCACTCAAGATCCATCTTCCCGTTTCCATATGTTTGATGGATTTCCCAAGTTATATGAACGAGCAGCTAGAAAGATTGCTGAGGTCCAGGCTAATCTTCAACCTGAGCCCCTCATTATCCGTCCTTCAGCACAATGGTATGCATGTGAGGAAGGATATTCTGAAACAGAAAGTCAAAGAAAACTGAGATTCAACGAAGCAGTTAGGGACCCAAATGGTGTTTGGCATGTCTGTTATTCTATGCATTCCTCCAGGGGAGAATTGGAGTGGGCTTTGCAACTTCTTGTTCCTAAATGGGTCGTGTCAACAACCCCCAGTTGCTTGGCTATGGAGCTCGATTATGTTAAGAAGCATTGTTCTGGCACTAAACTAAATTTAGATGACCGTTTGTGGAAGCTTTCGGACATTAATGTTGAAGCATCATCAGAAACAGAAGTAACAGCCAGAGTCCTGGATTATCCTTCTGTGGTTGAACAGCCCATTCAAATTTCTGCACAATCTCAATCATCACCAGTTAAAGTAACTTCTAGACGACTTTTGAGTTTGTCTCCTCCAAGCAAAAGGCCAGAAGTGACTTTGTTTGGTAGAGCGAGACTTGGCACCCCAGATTCTGGTTTCCCTGCTGAGGAGAAAATTGAATCTATCGAAGATTCTTCACAAGTAGTTGCTTATAAAATGGATCAAGATGTCACATTTGAAAATGAAGTCGAAGTGAAATGTGAGAATATATTGGAGAGTAAGCTGGATACTGAATTGAAATGTGAGAATAAATTGGACACCACAAAACAAAGCGGGAAGTCAGTCAAGAAAGAAGTTTTAAAGGTTTCTGTTCGTTCCCCCATTGGATCCTCACAGAATTTTAGTGAGACCTTGAGAAAGTTATACCGGTCAATGAATGTGCCTGTGCCTCGACCTCTTCCCTCCCTGTCAGAACTTATGAACTCCAAGAAAGGAACCAAGAGGAGATTTGAGTCTTAATGTTCATTATTGTTCAGAAAACAACAATACAATTCGCTCTTGTTTCAACATTATTTTTTTAGGTCCTTTGCCTTCAGACCAGCAATGCATCGTATATGCAAGAACAGTGGAGATGAAACCAGAATACACAATACCTGTAAAGTTGTTGCTGGTGGTAGCAAACCTATTAGCTCAATTATTTATTATGCCTTAAAGGTAAAAAATGTATTCACAGTACCAATGTGCTCCTGAATTGTTGCCAATATGATGCATTGCCTGGGATACTGACCGACCCTTGCATCACTGTGTTTCCCCTCTGTGATATCTTTTAGTGTTGAAAATAAATAAAAAAGTTACGAACCAAAGGTTTGCTAATTATATTTATGTTATTCTGTTGTTAAAAATACATTGAGCAACCAAAAGACAGGATTGAGTGTGGTGTAAAAAAATAATGGAGAAAACAACTTCCCCACTAAAATGTATGAAAGCAGGACGACTCTATTGTGGGAAATTCGGCACAGGCCACAAAAATCATGGAATTTGAGGCAAATTAATCCATCACCACCACCACGCTCATCATGACCAAAGCGCAGAGTAAAGGATTCGGTGTTGAAGATTTGTGGAAATCTCCAACATAGAATGAATCACAAGGGAACAACAATGATAAAAGAGATGCTTGATTTTCCAGTGTAATTATATAGCCTAATTCAGCTCTGTGTATTACTCAACTTGCAAGTAATGAGGGAGAGGTGTAAAATATCTCAATATCCTTATAATCCATGTAACGAAACCAACGGGAGACTAGATGACTTAGGCAACGAGCATGAGAGCTTTCAGTTCATCAAATCCAGGATTATTAGTTGGGTTTTGATTGAACTATTTACTGATATTCCATGTGCTCTGTTTTTGTCTCTCACTTCTTTGAATTTCAATCTTTAATTTTTACTGTCCTTTTTTTAGTACACTGTGATGCATTTGTTTAAGCTTTCTTAAATGATGCCGAATAATTTAAATGATTGAGTGCTGTAAATCAAATGCAGGCTGCAAAAGGATGTTACTTGAAGCCAAGGGGTTTTTTTGGAAAGGAAGAAGAGGCTTCTTGGACCTTCAAGAGAAATATTTTTCTGTGTCATAGCTTTGTAGCTATATTAGATTTTCAAGTTGGTGTCAAGGTTTCAATGGCCGAAATTTGTGAACTTAACAAATTCAATTATTTGTGCTATGCTCTTATATATTTCATATTCTAATGAAATGTTTTTGATCATGCTGTTCTTGTCACATGTGAGATGACGGCGGCGGCGGCCACCTAAATGCATAGAAGTTTCAAAAACAAAAACTCAAGCCTTCTGTGCATGGCAATTTTTTTTAAACACCTTTCGTGATGAAGTTAGAAGTTATCTGAAATGGAATTATTTATATAGAAGTTGCAAATGAACCTCCTTTTATGGTGGAGTTTTCACTGGGGAATGAAGTTCTCCACTGAAAATTAATAACTCAGTGGCAAAAGGTACATTTTGCCACAAAAGCATTGGTGGCGCGGTTTCAGTGGCGACGGAGATCTTTGTCACTAATGGATTTAGTGGCGAAATTCGATATTCAAACTTTTCGGTTCATAATATTAGTGATTGAAAAACCCTGATTTTTCAAACAATTGACATTTAAACCTTTCAATTCAGACTTTCTTTTATATATATATATATTAGAACCGTAAGATTTTAGAAATTGAGAAACTCTAGTTTCTTATCGCTATACGCTACCTCAAAAAAGCTTGAGATTTATTTGAGCCATTTTCTCTAATGTAGCTGTTGATGCAGTTATGAACAAGCTTTTTAAGAATAATAAGACATGGTGCAAAGTGTTATGACAGAAACACAGTTGAAGGTGTGCTGGCAGCCGGACTTCTTCTCATAGGTTCATGTGCATACGTACGAACTCCATATCCTGCATGTTGGCTAGAAATGTCAGCCTTTC
>Ga0325410_1003491_pt1 | contig 17756 bp, 21 predicted proteins | sample PopdelMetagenome_16_FD_206182 | JGI IMG/M metagenome (GOLD analysis project Ga0325410, IMG submission 206182) | Populus deltoides microbial communities from Bellville, Georgia, United States - Xylem-PdIQD-R3 | ecosystem: Host-associated > Plants > Phyllosphere > Stem > Wood/Secondary xylem...
CAGGCTTAACATGAGTTTCAAAACGCCCTGTATCAGCTCCTGTACCACCAGCTAGTTGGATTTAAATCTCTTCTGGATCTTCACTGTATCAATCCTCTGGCATCCTCAATGACTTGCAACAATGCCCTTGTCCTCGAGGGAAAACTGTGGAAACCTCAATGCAAGATTCTCTGCAAGCTCCCATGCAGCTTCTGCACGAAACAAACCTTTCCATAGAACCAGCACATGGGTAGCAGCTTGGTTGAAACGCTTAACAATCCTTCGATCCAACACTTCCTGGGGTAGAAGCAAAGCCTCCTTCGGCATCACAGGTAAATCATCTTGTACCTTCCTGTTTCCCACATGTTTTTTAAGTCGAGACACATGGAAAACTGGATGGATTGAGGTAGAAGATGGTAAATCCAGCTCGAATGCCACAGTCCCAAATTATTCAATCACCTTGCAGGGACCAAAGTATTTGGCTGCTAATTTGTGGGAGAGCCTTTGAACCAAGGAATTATGCCTGTCGGGCTGCAATTTGAGGTATACCCAATCTCCTGCATTGAATGTACGTTCACTCCTCTTCTTGTTAGCTAACTGAGTCATTCGGTGCTGAGCCGTCTGTAGGTTCTTCTTGAGTGCCCTGAGCATGTCTTCCATGTTTGTTAAATACTCATCCACAGTAGCTATGTTAGAGTCCCTCGGAAAATATGGAGAATGAAAAGGGGGTGCTTGGCCATATAAAGTTTCACAAGGAGTAATCCTTATAGACGTATAGCAATTAATATTGTACCACCACTCAGCTAAGGAAGCCACTTAGAACACTGGTTCGGTGAGTCTCCTATCATACATTTTAGGTAACTCTCCAAGCACTTGTTAACAATTTCTGTTTTCTCATCAGTTTGTGGATGATAGACAATGGAATAATGCAATTGTACCCCTGGATAAGAAAAGAAATGTTTCCATAACTGACTAAGGAACATTGCATCCCTGTCACTCACAATGATGGTTGGAAGGCCATGCACTTAGTACAAATTCTCCATGAACGAGGTTGCTACTATCATTGTTGTATAAGGATGGTTGAGGGCCATGAAATGTCTATATTTGCTAAGTTTATCCACCACCACAATTATAACTTCCTTCTCATAAGATTGAGGAAGTCCTTCTATAAAATCCATACTAACATCTGTAAATGGAAATTGAGGTATGGGTAATGGTTGTAGTTTAACACATGTTGTCTTATTCTTTTGGCAGATAAAACACTCCTTTACATACTGCCTAACCTGTTTCTGTAGTCTCTTCCAATAAAAAAGATTGCCTACCTTTTTAGCTGTCATTGTTGATCCAAAATATCTTCCCATAGCAGTGTCGTGTGGTACATGGAAATCAATTGTGGTTTAAGCTCCTCCACATTACCCACTACTATCTTTCCCTTTCTATTTAAATGGTAATTCACCCATTTATAATGAGGGTGAGAATTAGGATTATCTTGTAGATCTTTTATAATGCCTTGCACCATACTATCCTGCTCCCATGGTTTCCTAACCTCATTCATAATGGTAGTAGAAACTGTAGACATTACCATAGTAAAAACTCCACAACTGGAACTCCTAGAAAGTCCATCAGCTACTACATTCTCCCTGCCCTTTTTATATTCAATATCATAGTCAAATCCTAGAAGTTTTGTCATCCATAAGTGTTGGGAAGGATAAGACAACCTCTGCTCTAGGATGTATTTGAGAGTGACTTGATCAGTACGGATGGTAAAATGTATGCCCTATAAGTAGTGTTTCCACTTAGATACATCATGTAGAATAGCTAGCATCTCATTTTCATAGGTAGATAGAGCTTGTTATCTTGAACCCAAACAATTACTAATAAAAGCTATAGGATTACCACCTTGCCTCAACACTGCCCATGTACCATTCCCAGATGCATCAATTTCAATTATGAAAGGTTTTGTCAAATCTAGTAGTGCCACCATAAGGGGTTGAGTCATAACCTCTTTTAGTATTGAGGAAGCTACAAGTCCTTCCAGAATCAACCATAATAAAAAGAGAATGCTTATTAACCTTACTAGTCACTTTAAGGGTATAAAACCCTTTAGTACCTTCTAAAGCATTTATAAATATACGAGGGGTAGTTGTTCCCAAGTTCTGATATTCTACCTCAATTTCCACTTCTCCAATGTCTTCTCCATCATCATTAATCATACAAAGAGAATAAAGCCTTTTGTTCCTTCACTTATGCCCTGACATAAATTTATCATCACACCAAAAACATAGGCCCTATGCCCTCCTCTATTCAAACTATTTACTCCTTAATGGTTTAGTGGTTTTGATGGGGTTTCTGTTAATAAAGTTTGGAGGGGGCATAGATAGTATGTCATCTTGGGAAATTTTGGTATTGTTTAGTTTTTGTGTAGAGGAATTTTTTAGATGAGTAGGGAAGGAGTTGAGTCTGGTATGGGAAAAGTATGAGATAGTTTGAGAAGGGTATATGGTAGGGTTTCAATGGTTACATCTGTAAGATAAGGTGTTTTCTTGTAAATGATCTAAGTGGTATGCTTCTTTTAAGGTTTTAGGTTCATACATCTTCATCAAGTTTTTTATTTCAACCTCTAAACTGTTGGTGGGAGAAACCACTAGTGGTGACTTTGAAACACTCAGAGGGGATAAAACACAGTTTTATTTCAACAACAAAAAGCTTATAAAATAAACAAAAGCTCTTAATACATACCCTTTTTCTCTCTAGTGTTTCTTTCTTATCTTTCCCACACATTAATAATAGCATAAACTTAGTTGCCTATTTATACACAAATTAAAAGTAAAAAAAAATCTTAGTTGGCGGTTTGTAAAGGCTGCTGGCGGTTTGTAAAGGCGTTGACAGCTGGTGGCTGGTGGCTGGCGGTTTGAGAAGTCGGCTAGCGGTGATTGCAAGTGGTGGTTGCCATCTTTGACTTCTTTGGCTTGATTTTAATACAACAAATCCGCTCTTTAAACTCAATCGATGGATGTCATGCCAAGCATGAACTTCAATCTGATAAATATTCCTCCCTTCAATGGCTTTGTAAAGATATATGTAACTTGATCATTTATTTTGCAGGATATCAGTTCAACTTCTTTGTTCTTCATATGCTCTCGAATAAAGTGATGATATGTATCAATGTGTTTACTTCTTTTATGATACACTGGGTTCTTTGCTAATGCAATCGCTGATCGATTATCAATATAAATCTTTATATGATTTTCTTGAGGAAATCCCAAATGCTTCAGCATATTCCTTAACCATATTAAATGGTATACATTTGAGTTGGCAGCAACATACTCAACTTCACAGCTTAATAACGTTACTATCGATTGCTTCTTAGATGACCATGTGAAAGATGTATCTTCCAAGAAAAAGACAAATCATGTTGTGCTTTTTTTTTCATCCAGATCTCTACCCCAATCACTATCCGAGTAGCCAACAAGATTGAAGGTTTTACTTAAAGTATAAAACATACCTTCATTTATTGTTTCTTTGATGTAGCGAAGAATTCTCTTGGCTGCATTCAAGTGAGACTGGTCTGGTGTCTCCATATATATGCTGATAAGTCCAACTCTGTAGAGTATATCTGGTCTAGTACATGTCAAGTACCTTAAACTTCCTACTAAGCTTTTGAAGTAAGTTGGATCAACACTTCCAACTTTACTCTTCCTCAATTCCACTCCATTTTCAACTGGAGTTGATACTGGATTGCAGCTTTCCATTTTGAACCTTTCAAAAATATCTTTGGCACAACTGCTTTGGGATACAAAAATCCCTTCTTCTTTTTGCACCACTTCTAAGCCAAGAAAATGTGTCATTAGACCAATGTCTGTCATCTCCAACTCCTGTACCATGCTTTTCTTGAAGTCTTCAAACATGGTAGGATTGTTGCCGGTGAATATCAAGTCATCAACATATAGGCACACAAATAATATGCTACCATCTGCTTATTTCTTCACATATATTACGTGTTCATGTGGATATTTTTCAAATCCATTATCTTGAAAATACTTGTCAATTCTGGTATTCCAAGCACGTGAAGCTTGCTTTAAACCGTAGAGAGCTTTCTTCAACTTGTATACTTTGCTTTCATTTTCAGCTTCAATGTATCCAAGTGGTTGTTCAACATAGATCTCTTCTTTTAGGAAGCCATTCAGAAATGCTGACTTCACATCAAGTTGATAGATCTTTCATCTATGTTGTGTAGCTAGTGAGATCATCAGTATGATTGTCTCTAGTCGGGCTACTGGAGAAAGTACTTCTCTATAGTCAATGCCTTCTCTCTGTTTGTAGCCTTTTGCCACTAATCTTACTTTGTATCTTTGTAATTCTCCTTTTGCATTCTTCTTCATCTTATAGACCTATTTGACACCTATTGCTTTCTTGTTTTCTGGTAGATTAGTCAGCTTTCAGGTATCATTCTTCTCAATTGCATGTATTTCTTCATCAATTGCATCTATCCATTTCTCTTATATGACAGCTTCATTGAAGCTAAGTGGGTCACTATCTGTGAAGAAACAAAATAAAGTTGTATCTTCCATAACTTGAGTGGAATCGTACAACTCTTATAGATTTCTCATCCTTCTTGATTCTTCTGATGGGGATGCTGATGGTGGTGTTAGTGATGATTCTGATGTGTTTCTCCTGTTGAATACAGAGGATCCGTGTACCAGACTTTGTGGCTCATCTGCTGATAATATTAGACCTGCTGCAAGTATTGTTAGTACTTTCACTTCGTCTTCAAGGATCAAATTAGTGCTGATCCATTTGACTGCTTCTTGATCATTATTTCATTGCCAAGTTTTATCTTCTTCAAAGATAACATCTCTATTCATAATTACCTTCTTTGTGATGGGATTATACAGTTTGTATCCCATCCTTCTATCACCATATCCGACAAAGATGTATTTCTCTCTTTTATCATCGAGTTTGCTCTTTCTTGCATCTGGGATCTTTGCATATGCCACACAATCAAAGACTCGAAGATGAGTAACACTTGGTTTGTGACCACTCCATGCTTCTTCTGTAGTGATAGCTTGCAAACTTCTGGTTAGACATCGATTCAGTAGATACACTGCACATGATACAGCTTCAGCCAAGTATTGTTTGGGCAAGTTCTTTGCTTTGAGTAGACTTCTTGCCATGTCAAGAATCGTTCAATTTTTTCTCTCAGCTACACCGTTCAGCTGTGGTGTATAAGTTGTGTTGTCTGATGTTTGATGCCTTGTTGTGTACAAAAGGCTTCAAAATCATTTGAAGTGTATTCTTCACCTTGATCAGATCTCACAGTTTTGATCTTATAGCCACTTTGCTTCTCAACAATTACTTTAAAATCTTTAAAACAATTCAACACTTCTGACTTCTTCTTCAGAAAGTATAACCATGTCTTTCTGCTAAAATCATTAATGGAAGTAAGGAAGTACCTATTTTGTCCAGTTGACATAGGCTTTATGGGAGTGCACACATCTGTGTGCACTAACTCCAGTGGCTTATTTGCTTTCCTGTTGACTTCTTTGGCAAAACTGGATCTGTGATGTTTGCTGAGGACACAACTCTCACAGACTTCATCTGGATGATCAATATGGGGTATACCTTTGACCATTTTCTTGCTTGCTAGCATCTTCAAACTTGTGAAACTCAGATGTTCAAGCCTTAGGTGCCAAAGCCACTCTTCATTGTTGGTGATGACACTCAAACACTTTGCTGCATCATATTGGATGTTTAAAGGAAACATCCTATTCTTGGAAATCTTCACATAGGCAATTAATCTTTCATTGTAGTCTGTATTTGTCAGATGATAATTCTTCATGAAAAGAGTATAACCTTTCTCCATAAGTTGACCTACACTCAAAAAGTTGTGCTTTATGGCTGGAATATGGTAAACATTTGCGATATAGCTTTGATCGCCATTCTTCAACTTGATTGGGATGTTGCCTTTACCTTTAAATGGAACTTTTGAGGTATCTCCAAAGGTGACTAGACCTTGTATGGTCTCATCTAGATCACCAAATAGATCCCGTTGGCCACACATGTGATTGCTGGCTCCAAAATTTAGATACCAAATATTCTCTTGATTCTCGCTGAGTCCTTGTTGGACAAATAATGCAGTTGATCCTTTGATGTTGGCATCCTCCTTTGTATAGTTGGCTTGTTCACGTACCTTTAATGGAGCTTTCCTTCGACATTCAGTGCTATAGTGTCCAAATTGATTGCAATTATAACACTGGATATTTCTCTTATCACAGTGATTGTAATCGCCTCCTCTTCCTCTATGAGTGGATGCTTGTTGTCCTTGACCTCATCTGGTGGTGTTTCTACCATCTTTTCCTCTAAATCTTGTATTCCAAGATCCTCTTCCTTAAAATCATTGAAATCCTCATTATCTTTGTTGAGCTCTTCCCCTAGTGGTATAACCACTTGTTGAAGTCTCCTCTTACGCATATCTATCTTTGAGAGATAACTTTGCTTGTAAGGCATGCTTAATTGCTTTATCTCCATTTCTTTTCACAATCTTTTGCTCATGAGCTTACAAAGAACTCATAAGCTCATCCATCATCAACTTGTCCACTTCTTTAGACTCTTTAATATCGACAACAACAAAATCAAATTTTGGATCTAGGGATCTCAAAATTTTATCAGTAATTCGAGCATCTGTAAGGGCTTCTCCATTTCTTCTCATACGATTGACTATTACCATAATTCTTGTGTGATAATCAGAAATAGATTCCGAGAACTTTATTTGTAATAATTTAAATTTACCTCACAAAGATTGGAGACGAATCTTCGTGATTCTATCAGCACCTTTGTATTTTTATTGGAGAGCCTCCCATATTTATTTTGATGTTTCTGCGGAAACAATAATCTCAAATATGGCTTCATCAAGACCTTGATAGATGATGGTCTTTGCTTTGTTGTCTTTCTTTCTATTGGCTTTGAGGACTTGCTTCTCTACCTCATATAGAGTATCTTCTACTTCTTTGGAATCTGGTTCATCATAACCATATTGCACAATGTCTATACACTCTCACAAACAGTCATAGTTGTCTTTGGTCAGCTTCGGGATGACTGTTTGTGTATTTTCTATAGTCATTTTGCTTTTTAAATGACTATATCACCTTCTGGGAGTTGAATTTGGAAAAACGGACACTGTAGATGGATCTAGAATGCTCAAAATAATAGGAAACTGGTCTGACTTTGTTGCAAATGGATTAGAAATAGGCTGAATCGGTTAGGAAACTGATTTTGGATGTCGGGCGGTTTGCTGGGGTTGAACCGGGAATATTCTAGGGAATATTTTTTTGGCTTGGCTTGGCAGCGGCTTAGGCGGTTTGGCGCGACTCAAATATGGCACGTGTGTTACTCAGTTGTCTTCTTCCTCTAGGCGCGTTGGTTGGGACTACAATAATGAAATTTCAAGCGGCGTGTGTGGGCTACCTCTTGATCCAATGACTCTGATTTTTGCACCGGTGAGTTAGTATAGATGAACCCTACACTGTGGAATGATCAAAACGTGTTTTTGATAACTTTAAAAAAATGGATGTATCTCAACAACGCCTCTGTTTTTGTTAAGAACAAAGCTTTAATATCAATTATTGGTGAGAGAAACCACTGGTGGTGGCTTTGAAACACTCAAGGGGGATAAAACACATGGTTTTATTTCAACAACAAGAAGCTTACAAAATAAACAAAAGCTCTTAATACACGCCCTCTCTTTCTCTTTAGTGTTTCTTTCTTATCTTTCCCACACACTAATAATAGCATAAACTTAGTTGCCTATTTATACACAAATTGAAAGTAAGAAAAAATCTTAGTGGGCGGTTTGTAAAGGCAATTGATAGCTAGTGGCTGGCAGCTGGTGGTTGGCGGTTTAAGAAGTCAGCTGGCGGTGACTGCAAGTGGTGGTTGTCGTCTTTGACTTCCTTGGCTTGAGTTTAATGCAACATAAACCACCTACAAAAAAAATATCAATGCTTGTTTATCTGAAATGCCAGCTCTATTTCATAGAACATCAAAGTCCTGAATGTAAGTTTCTAGATTCCCAACCTGTCTAAGCTCCATAAGCTCTTTTAATGGATCCTTTTGGCCCCCAAACCTAGCACATATGGCTTCTAAATAATCCCCCTAGGGTTACCTTTCATGAAATTATGGTGTAGGCAACCCCATTCAAGTAATAAGAAGCCAATTTCAGTTTGTCTGACTCCGCTTAATCTATTTCAAAGTATTGGTTACATTTGTATAGCCATTTATGGACGTCCTCTCCCTAAAAAAAAATAGGGAAGTCACATTTAAGCTTATGTACCTTGTGGTAAGTAGGTTCTCCTTCACAGGGAAAATTGATTCGAGTAGTTGTAGCATGCTAGCATTAGCCTGCAGTGTGTGTTTCTCCTTGTTGGCACTAGACTCGATCCCCAGTCTCTTGCTGTAAGGCCTGAAGAATAGATGTTTATTGGTATGTCAACCTACTGATGAGGTCCTTTAATTCACAAAGTTTGATTTCATGGTTATACCTTGTATTTTTCAATTTCTGTTCATTAAAGTCCAATAGCTTCATCACCTGGCCATGATTATGTGCTTGTTCCTTAAACCTATATAAATTAATAGTTTTAGGGATCATGAGATTTTCTTAATTAATCAAGATATTATTTAAACTTTAAATTTAAGTTCGGACAAACAAAAATATTATTTAATTGAAGTTATTAGTTTATCAAGATTATACTATATATATATATATATATATATATATATATATATATATATATATATATATATATATAAATTGATTTTATTTTTTATGTTGAAAAGCCACTGAGAAATCTTTGGTAAATAATGATCTTCGCAAAAAAAAAAACAATAAAAAACAAGACCTTCTAATGATATTAATATACTCAATGTCATAGAAATTATATATAAGAAAAATACTAAATGAAATAAATAAAATAGAAATAATAACAAATAAAGAGAATACTCCATGATTATATTCATGTTGGTTTTAGATCTAGATTAGACTTGAATCAACTAACTCGAACGAATTCAATATAAGCAATCATCGAACAATGTAAAATCATAAATAAATTAAACATGCAAAGATGATATATCAAGTAAACACAATCATGTAAAAATTAAAATCAAATCAAATAACTTTCACATGTCCTTACCATGTGTAAATATATTTGCTTTTTTTTTTAATTTCACACACACAAATATATACATGACTAACCTATGTGTCTAATGAGGTTAATGGATGGAAATAAAATTGTTAAAATTACGAGTTGACTCATAAAATTATATTCAACATGTTTTTATCGTGTAAAATCACGTAAAAATTAAAAAAATGATGAAATTAGATTGAAATCGTGTAAAATTATGTAAGATCATGATTTTACTTTTGATTTTATAATTTTACAATAATTATAAATTTTCAATTATTATATTTCTCATTACATACTCTTGTGTTTATTCATTAATGCATGAGCCCTATATGCGCTTATATCCATAGATTCTTTTTTCAATCAATAGTGCAAGGATGAAGAAAACATAATCTTGCTTAAATCCTTCATAACAAACAAAAAAATTATCTATTATGAGACAGAACTTTGAAAATTCTTATTCTATAGAGATATTTTTACAAACAAGAGTGACAAACTATACTCTAAAGTCTGATATACTATGTGTTTATGTCTAAATATCAGTCTTTTACACAAGTTTATAACATTATGATTTCTCTATAAAAAAATCTTATAATTTGTCTAAAATATGAACTAACAAGGAACCAGACATCAAGATTAAGGAAATGGGTCCTACTTTGAATTGTTTGATTCATTTGTTTTAGTTCATAGAAAGTCTACAATTCCTTATTGACCTACTTGTTGATATTCAATTCCTTATTAATCCACTTGTTAAGATTCATAGTGTGTAACAAACAATATCTAAAACTTATAAAAGTATAACAATATTTAAAAGAAAGCATAACAATATCTAAAAGTAATGTATTATTTATCAAGGCAAAAGACATTAGATAAGTCAAAACACTATAGATGGTCATGCATTTGGAGAGAGTATTAAAATTGGTGTTAGCCAACAAGGAAACATAGTTGTGAAGACTTAGTTGTTTTCAATGTTTTTTCTTAGACGCAAAGTCCTACTAACCACTTTCAATTTTTTTTTCTTGAATCCTACATTGTAGGATTTTATCATGTAAAAATAAGTAGACTATATCTTTATTAATAGAATTGCTTATTGTTTGTATGACCTGGAAAAAAAATATTACTTATGATTTTACAATTTATTTTTTCTATTCAAATTTATATTGTATTTTTTATATCATGTAAAAAAAAAACATTTATTAAATTATTACAAACTTGGATGGAATTCTAACCAAGGGTTTACATTGTCTTGATGTGATAACACAAAAATTAAAAAAAAATAAAAAAAATCAAGAGTTTAGTTGGATCTGATTGAAAACTCAGAATAGCTTTCGACAAAATAGTAGGGGTGATCATTTTCGGTTCGGTTCGGTTTTTATCAAAAAAATAACCAAACCGAAATTTATTTTTTACAAAAACTGAAACCAGTTCAAACCGATTTGGCTCGGTTTTTTTGGTTTGGCTCGGTTTTTTTCTGGTTTGGCTCGGTTTTTTTTGTTCGAGTTCGGTTCGGTTCGGTTTTTCAAGTTTCAAGCTTAAAAAACCGAACTGAACCGGTTGATTTTTTCAAAAATTTAATCGGTTTAATCGGTTTCACGGTTTGGTTTTTTCGGTTATTTTTTTTATTTTCTTAATTTAATTAATTTTTTTTATTTTTTTATTCACCCGGTCAAATAGTATATTGCATGTAATTGAGGCGATTGAATATTGTGCAGGTGGGATTCTGTTTAGGATCATCATGGCATCGTATTACGGAAAGACAGTAGAAAAGGCACCCAGCTGCCAACTAGTCAGAAAACCAAATCTAAACCTAGCAGCTAGGAGAGGAGACAAAGCCTCACAAAGTGGTACAAAAACAGAAAACAAAATGAGTATGAAGGTTTTCTGTGTGCTTGCATATGACATATTATCAATGGGGGAAAGAGAAGACCCAAGAATACAAGAGGTTTTGTTGAAAAAAATAAAAACCTATCTCTATCCTCTCTTCTATTCAAAATATTTTTCTTCCAAGAGCAAGATAACCCCCTTGCAGGTTCTTTTCTATCAATCGGGGCCCTCTCCCCACCACCTTCATGGGAATGGTCTACATGATTCATAACTACTACTCTTGTTCACAAAAAGCAGCACCTACACTATTTTCAATATTGTCTATCCATTTCATATGGACAAAGTTTTCCAACTTCCATGTCTTCAACTACAAATTGCATCTCATTTTGCTAGCACTTCTCAGGGAGTCTAACGAATAAGATTACTAGTAGGACCCCGATGGAATCTCACTGAACCCACTTCAGGTTCTTGCTAGAGAATTGAGGTGGGTCTTGACCAGCTGCGTATCTTTGATACAAAATGGTGCATATTTTCTCACGACTTGTGAAGAGTATTTGACAGGATCTACGTTGTCTCAGGTTCTTCAAGTGTTGAAGAATTTCTTGATCTGGGACTATCTGTAGCGTCTGAATTTGGAGGGGTCACCCAAGAGTGCTTCATGAGAGGTTGTTTGCTGATTTACCACTGAATTACATGTAAGTGATACTTCCGTGATGCAGCTGTCTGCACCGCCATCTGGACTAAGAACGCTAGCATTCAGGAATGGAGGTTGCTTTGGAGAGGGGATTTCACATTGGGCATCGGTGAGCATCTGTACTACTCCATTCATGGACGGTCTTAGCCTCGAAGAAGCTTGTGTGCATAGAAGTCCTATTTGAAGCACCTTTTCTGCCTGTTTCTGGGAAAACATACCTCTTAAGCCAGGATCAACCATGTCTGTAATTGTATTAGCTTTGTAATGCTTCCAAACCTGATATCAGAATGATGAAAAACACTGTCAATAGGCATGTAACACATTCTTGCCGGTTGTAAAACACTCCAAGTTACAAATCGCACTCGAGATCGTCAAGAAGTTTCCAAGTAAAAGAATAAGATGTAACAAAGGTCTCAAAGATCAAATGGAAATGAGTTCCATATTTCTATAAAGCTTTTACATTGAAAACACCTGGAAATTTCAATAAGAATATTTTTGCTCTAAAGGAATAAGAATCTTACAGAATGCAGAATTGAACTTGATCCCTGTGAGAATACACTGTTCTTTTTACCAGTTGCAATCTCAAGAAGTAGAACCCCGAAACCATAAACATCAACTTTCTCTGTTAGCTGCCCTCGAACAAGATATTCAGGAGCCATATATCCCCTGCAAACGAATAGTCGCGATTTAGAAGCAACAAATGATGTTACAACTCTGTTTATTATGTTGTGATTTTAATTCTGAGTTGGTTTTTGTTATATTGAAACTCAGTTCCCCTTCTAGCATTACTCCATAAATTACACACGATAACGAAATCAATGGCCGATGTGCTTTTAAAGAAAAGAATATGTAAGCAAAAAGTAGCTAAAACTCGTATATAGGAGGTTCATTTCTTACAATGTTCCTGCAATGCCAGTGCTAATATGGGTGTTGTCAGTGGCAACACAACGTGCAAGTCCAAAATCAGCAATCTTTGGAGTAAGCTTCTCGTCAAGAAGAATGTTGCTAGTTTTGATATCTCTATGAATGATAGTCACTCCACAACCTCCATGTAGGTATGCAAGTCCTCGGGCTGTTCCTAGGATGATATTAAACCGCTGCTGCCAGTTGAGAATATGTAATGTGTTCTTAACTGCAACAAATGACGATCATGTTATTGCTATGGATATATAGACCTCAAGCATTCTACATCCTCATTTGTCCTAAAATTATTGTTGGCACAAGTTTTGGCAGAAAGCTCAACGATTTTTAAGCAATGTTTAACATGGTAATCGAATTAGAAAGGGAAAATCAAAGTGGGTATCTAGGAAATGAAAACACTGACATTGAAATGTAGATTGACTTACTGAAAAGAATTTGATCAAGGCTCCTGTTAGGAACATATTCATAAACAAGAAGACTCTCAGGGCCTTCAATGCTGCAACCCAAAAGGATGACAAGGTTTTTGTGTTGAATACCACTGATCAAGTTAACTTCATTGAAGAACTGGTCAACCCATTGCCTTGTACTATAGAACAATCTCTTAACTGCAACCGTTCTTCCATCTGGGAGAGTTCCTTTAAAAACAGAACCAGCTCCTCCTTGGCCCAATTTCCTCGAGTCATCAAAATACTCAGTTGCCTTCTCAAGCACTTCATAAGTGAAATTTAAACTAGAGTTGGGTGAAAGGCGGAGATTGGTTTTGTCTAGGGATAAGAAAGAGCAGAACAAGTTAGAAATGGATAAATTTGAAATTGATAGCTCATCAAGGACATAGAGTTTTTTGGTTGCAATTTCACCTCCTTTCCTCTTTGACAATCTCTCATACCCTATAAAAGCACCAAAAGAAGCTAGCACGACGACCACAACTGTCGATAAAGTAACTGCAACTATGATTCCAGTGTTGTCTGTACAAGGTAGCAAAACATGTTGTTACAGCAATGCAACATTCAAGACAAAACAAATAGTGTTAACATAGACTACATAACATAAACACCAACAGCAAAAAATTCAAGACCATACAAATTTAATCAAGGAGAGTTAATCTTACCATAACGAGCTTTTGATTCCACGGATTTCTTAAAAAAATGCTGTGTAGAATATTTCATGTAACAACCAGCAAAAAAGGCACTTCCCCCCGAGCCAGGAGCACATTGACTTAATTTTGAGCCTGCTTTCACCAGGCACTTTCTACACTCATCCTTATCAAGCGTATTCCAACATTGTGCCAAAGCATAAACGGAAAAAACTCTTCCCTTTGCCTCCGCAGCTGCAAATGTTCCATTCCCGAGTGCCATTGCAGTGACATTCTGTATCGCTGCTGCCAAGCGTTGCTTGAACTCCATGTGCAAAAATCTATCTGTCAAAGCATTTGTTGGCTCACCACATACCACAGCATCATTCATGGGATCAATGGCTTCATGAAAGAAGTTATAGTTATCGTAACGAATAAAACAACCATTAAGATAGATTCGAGCAGAAGTGGCAGGGAGACAACGTGGGAGTTTGACTCTGCCTTGGAAAAAACAGATTTTGCAATCAAGTCTAGAAAGATCATCATGACATTGAGCTAATCCATATATCTGAAGCAATGGGGAGGTGATGAAACCGCATCCCCAGTTCCGAGAACCGACCTGTTTTTGGAGAGAATCCATGACTTTCACAATGTTTGGTACGTAGGAATTGTCAATGTGCTTAGAAGAGCCGCAGATAAGGCCGGTTTCGGACTTGCGATCGGCGGATGAAAAGGGAAAGAGAATTAAAATAAATATTACAAACAACCCTATGAGGTTTTGAGAGAATGTGAATGATAATTGCATTGAATTCAAATGGGCTTGCTCTGTTTGTCTCTGTTCTTCTCTGTTTTGATGTATTATGGATTGAAAATTGAAGGAGAATAGAGGGGACATGGATTATCACCTTCAATTGTAATCTCCTGAAACATATTATCCTCTCTCTCTCTCTCTCTGGATTTGAGTGACTTCTACAAGGAAATGGTGAGGAGGAGAGGATATGATCCTCCTATGTTATGGTGTGTGGTTTTGTATAACAGAATGTTTTCTGTTTCTTTTTCTTGGACGAACTATCATGATTTCTGCTATTGGTTTTCGGGAGGAAGATGGAAAGGAATAGAAAATAGACTGGAGGGATGAACTGGCTTTGGTTTCTCTTTTCTTTATTTAGAGCATTGTTAAGATAACACAGCAAAGTGGCAATTTAATAATGGCGGGTGGATGGGAGGCCATGGATTTGGGACCGAGATACTGTTTTTTGTTTTTGGTGTTTTGAAAGTTTTTATAAAATATTTTAAAATTTTATTATTATTATTATTATTATTTTAAATTAATATTTTTTATATTTTAAAATAATTTTAATGCGTTCGAAAATAATTTTTAAAAAATAAAAAAATATATTATTTTAATGCATTTCTGAGTGAAAAATTTTTTGAAAAACAACCGCAACCATATTTTCAAACACCTTCTGAGCTACCTGGCTGGTACTCATTTCACACGTTTAAGTCACTACAAGCTAGTTCACCAGCGCTCCGCCGCCAGTTAAAATTTTTTAAAAAAGAAAAAGTATGCAAGTTTTTGTTAAAGTGTTTTTTATATAAAAAAAATTAAAAATCAAAAATCAAAAAACTTTTGTACATCTAATAAAATAAATTAAATTGAGAACTATATGTATTATTAAATAAATAAATAAATAAAGAGTCATTAATAATGAATAAAGATGAAAATTAAAAAATTAAGAGTAAAATATAGATAAAGATATTTGGCCTCACAACTCAGTTGTTTGACGTGATTATGTTTAACGACTTTGTTCATAAAAATCAACTTTTTTATTTAATTAAATGATAATAAAAATAGATACATGAAATTGATTAAATAAAATAAAAGACAAACAAATATTATGCAAAGTTACTACCTTATTACCGAGTAAGTGATTTCACATTCTATTACCGGGCACTAGCTCCATTATAGGATAACTAGTCCAACCCACATCAATATTAAAGAAGCACATTTCACATTTAATGAAAGCATACTTACTTTATTCAATGCTACCATATCAAGGTGTCAAGCACGCTTCACAATAATCTACATTTATCCAACATCTATCTCAGACTTTAGTTATCTTAGAGTTTCATCATCTAAATTTTCCCAACATAATTTTTGTTGTTATGGTCGATAATAATTCTTACATAGAAATTTCACTGTTATTATCAAAGGTAATATATACAAAGTCTCTAAAGAGTGTAGCGTAATGGCAAAGGGTTTGAGATCTACACAGCTAGTCTTGAGTTCGAGTTAGGGCGTGCACCTCTTGTAAGAGCCTGAGACAACCGGGGTTTTACTTCCTCACCTGGGCCCACAAAGTACGCTTTCTGGAGGGATGAGATTTCCTCGAATAAAAAAAAATAATATATACAAGATTCTTCCATTGTTGCGGTCAAATCACAATCTCATAACAGACCATGAACTTTTGCTTATGCGATTAATTATAAATTACAAACCAAATTCTACTTCAAAGGCATATGCCTTTCGTCAACAATAATAACAAGAATACACTATAAAATTTAATTTCCATTGTTATTCTAACATTTATAAAAGCATGTGTAATAATTAAAAAGTAAGAAATGGCCAATCTCTTACCAATACTTTTAATTCCTTTCAAATCAACTAAACTAGCAAATTGTCCCGATCATCTTAATATAGTTGTCATTAGCCCTTCGGCTAGTCTAAATAAATTATTCTTTTTGTCGTCTGTTTTTTTTCAAGAATTGACATTATATATCCAAAGCATAACCATATTTTATTTTGACGATGAACATCTCTTCTTTCTTCTTCACCTACTAAGGGAGCAATTTTGAATTGAGATATTTTGACCTTCTTAGGCCACTAAGTATGAGTGGTGGCCTATGGGTCCAGTTTTCCATAATAAAATGAAACGGATCTAATGGATTTCTACCATCTGTCACGACCCGAATCTCGGGTCCATGACCGGCAACGCAGGAGCGGTGCTGGAAGGACACCCTGCCCGCGCTAAGCCTCAAAACAGACATATCAAAAGAATAATTTATTCAAAAATACGCAGCATTTCATAATCTTCAGAAATATTATATCCTTCAAAACTAATGAAACCAGAAGATGGTTTAAAACTCCTCATCGGTAATTAAAACAAAAACAATAATCCATAATACTCATTACATTGTAAAAAATCCAAACTTAATCAAAACAAAGTAATAGTGGAGCGCCTAAGACATCGAATCAAACAGCCTTGAAAGATAAGCAAGGCATACCGACTCAAAACTGAAGAAGCAGGAACACTCAACAAGGTTCACCTGCTATCAGAAACTAAGAACCTGAAATAATATTAAGAATGAGGGGTGAGTTCAACCAACTCAGTGAGGGAATAATAATTAATATACATTTTAGATATTCTTGATATTAATAGTTCGCAAGATCATTTATCTTGATATACATATACATATACATACTAAACTTATCATATACATACTAAACGTATCATCATAACGTAGTGGACTATATGTCAGAGATCAGATAACACCCGAAGGTGACCAGACCAGATGACACCCGAAGGTGACCATTGTGAGATGATCAGTCGCCATAGGCTGATGCCTCTCTCACCAGCTAGGTATACATACAAAATACTATGTGCACACAGGCTAACTACTCTCCGTTAGCATGGAGTTACTGACAAGTCCCATATCAAGGCATAATAGATATTCACATAATCATCAAAGAAACGTATATCATATCAATTAGAATTTACTTTGACAGATTGCGAGTGCAAATTCAAGAATAAATGAGTACTCGGAAAATAAGCAACATATATAATTATTCAAGAAATATAGAACTAAATTAACGAGTTGTACTCATTGTATAATCAACATACATATTTACTTATCATATATGCATATTAAAGATTATCCCACTCACCCGGAAAATATAGAACTAAAGGAATGTCAGACCAAAGACCCGAAAATCCTATTGAGGATCGTTAGGAGAACCTACAACAATATGAAAATATACTCAAAAGCAACTCAAACAAGAGATCCCAATGCATAAAATAAAACCAGGTTT
>Ga0325410_1003494_pt1 | contig 17751 bp, 4 predicted proteins | sample PopdelMetagenome_16_FD_206182 | JGI IMG/M metagenome (GOLD analysis project Ga0325410, IMG submission 206182) | Populus deltoides microbial communities from Bellville, Georgia, United States - Xylem-PdIQD-R3 | ecosystem: Host-associated > Plants > Phyllosphere > Stem > Wood/Secondary xylem...
ATAGATTTTATATGTTTTTTATAAGGTTTTGAAAACTAGGTGAACAAAAATTCCTCAATAATCGGTCTCCTAGTTAAAGATATATGATAATTATATTGTTTTAGAGTTCAAATCTTGGAATAAATTAATATTTTTAAAAAAATATTAAATTTTTATAAATATATGGTATTGGAATGGGGATGTATCCTTAAAATTGTTGAAAAAAAAAGTCTTAATTAATATATAAATTGATTTGAAAATATCTTTTACTATTAAATAAAAAAAATTAGGTAATTAAACAAGTTAGATTCATTCATCTACATAATAAATGTCAATTTGATGAAGGTAGGATGCTTAATTTTGATTTTGAAAAGAGTGTTTGAGATTGAGTTGGAAAATGTTTTTTAAAAACGTTTGTTTTTTTATTTAAAAATAAATTAAAATAAGTTTTTTATTATTTTTGACATCAAAACCATCAAAAATATATTAAATAAAGCATCAATTTTTTTATTTTTTTTAAAAGTATTTTTATAATTACCTAAAAATAAAAGCAACTTCATTCCGAAATACACTGGTGATCTAGTGATTTAGACTAGATAAATAAGTTTACTAACCAAAAGTATCGTACACGTATAAATAGTAAAATAAAGGAGCCGTACTTCACTAAATATGGAAATAAAAACAGTATATAATATTATGGCTAAATAAAGGAGCCGTACTTCACACTAAATTACTGACATTATTGTATGAAAATAAAATCAGAATAATAAATGCAAAAATATATCTGTAATAATTGTCTGTGTCCAACCGTCACTACGAACCTTAATCCATCCATTTTGGGAAGTCTAATAAGATTGGAGTTTCTAGAAAAAAAGAAAAAAAAAGTTTATGCAAAACATTTATCTCAACTTGTCTCAGATATGGTATTTGTTTATTTTTATAATAATTAAGATATCTTTGAGTCAACTTACTTATTAATTAATTTCGACTTGTTTTTTTTTTTTTTTTTTTTGCTGGAAATTAGTTTTTTTTAAAAAGTGGTTTATGTGGAAAGTGAATTCCTGAAAAGTAAATTATTTTTCAATGTTTAGTAGTGTCATGAAAAATAAATTGAAAAATACTTTTCAGTTTTTTGTTATGTCATGAAAAATGAACTAAAAAATAATTTATTAATATTTTTTTTCAAGTTTATTAAAATAATGAGAAACAAATCTTACAAATTAAAAAGTTGAATGAGAACGAAAGTTTAAAAAATTCTAATTTAATAAATTATCTTAAATGAAATAAATAACAATCAAAATAATAGATATCAAATCTAACAAATAAAAAAATTGAAAGATGATGAAATTAAAATAATAATAATAACAATTTCATAAATTGATTCAAATAAAATAGGTAACAATCAAAAGAATGAGGATCAAATTTAACAAATAAAAAATTTTAATTAAAAAATAATAAGAGAAAAGCAAATAACAATCATAAAAATAAAGACCAAAATTAATATAAAAATCAAATTTTAAAGGGTGAAATTGAAAAACAAAATTCGAAACAAAATATATAGCAATCAAAAGTTTGAGAACCAAATTTGTTATAATCAACAAATAATATAATATTTCTAATTTTTTCACAACTTCTGGAAAGTGTTTTCTACCTAAAATAAAAAGAAAACACTTTTCTGGAAATCAAGCCAAATTTTTCATTTACTGGAAAGTGTTTTTCGTTGATCAATTTTTCTAATGGCAAATAAACACAAGAAAGTTTGGAAAGTGGTTTCCAGAAAACAACTTTCCATCAAATAAATAAGGCCTAAGGATTTGTTTAAATAATCTTAAAAACATATTTTTCACATAAATCTAATACATTAAGATAAATTCTATAAATTTTATTAACTACATACTTATTTCTATACTAATTTCTCTTTTATATACACATGCATGTAATCAATCTAGATGATTTTTCAATATACAATTAAAGTTTTCATTTTTAGTAAATATTTATCATCCATAAGAGTTTATACTTCAAAGGAGTGGGGAAGAAACAATTTTTTTTAAAACACATTAATTTGTGTGTGGATAATGTTGACATTAAGGTCATACATTTATATTTTTATATATTTCGACAATAATAATAAAATAAAAATTAGACTAATAATATGTTTTGTTAAGAATAAATATTGAACATGTTTTGTACAGAGATTATATCAACAAGCATGAAGGGTTTTATGAAAAAACCAATCTAGAGGTACAAGAAGGGAGCAAAGTGAAGATTTAGAATTTAAGTGCGTTATTTTAGTGTTTTATGTAAATCTTTATATCTTATCTTCATAACACAATTAAAATAAACTCACACACTTTACTATGCATACATCTAAAATGACTGATTAAAAACATAATATACAGTTTTAAAAAAACACCAAGGTTAAAACTAATAAATCTGCTATTCTAGATGAACCGATCAACTGTTTGGCATGACTAAATGAACTGGTCGACCGCTTATTCATCAGCAATGAACACCTGAGAATTATACAGGAACTAGTTAATCGAGTGACTTGACCAACTTGAACCGGTCAACCATTTCAGTCGCTAGTGGGACTGAAACGACTATAAACTACTACTTTTTGCTAAACACACACACACACACACACACACACACACATATATATCATATACGAGTTATTTTAAGAGTTAAACAATTTTAAAATCATTAATCATTATACTCATATTTGTGCAATCAAACCTTCATAATTTAGCACAAGAGTATATGTTCGCATTCTCACTACATTTAAACACTTTCTAATCCTATAAATGTTATCCAGTAAGATATAGCGATACTAAAATTTTCAATTGTAATATCTACTCTATCAAGAGAGTAAATTCGTGATAACAAAAATCATATTTGTAAACCCTTGAGAGTTAGGGAAAAACTCTTGGCACTGATGATGTATTTTCACTAAGAGAAAATCTTGAAGAAGACATATCTTTAAGTGAAAGAAAAATCTTGAAGAGAGAATATCTTTAAGTGGTGTAAAAATCTTGGTGTGGATTCATCAAGTGGTTATTATACTCTAAAGCTTCGACAAGCTAAAGAATACAATACTTAAGTACGGTTTGGAACATAAGGTGTGGATGTAGACTTGTCGAACCACATAAAAAGCAAGCATTTTAATTATATTGTTTGTTATTGTATTTATTTTAATTAATTTGTATTATTTATTAATATTAGTGATACTCCTAATTTATTTTCTCTTAGGTGTTATAGTTGTCTTGATCCTAAAACAACAGATAACAAGTTTCATTTTTTTTTTCTAAAATATTTGAATTTAAATAATGTTTTGAAACAAAAGAGCATAAAGTAGGCCTTTATTTTATATATAATTGTGGTTGATTTAGATTATCATGATAACATACTCTCATGTTCTAACAAGATAATCATTGATTGTGAGTTGTAACCTTCTTAAGTCCTATCATTTTGTTGCATGTTATTAGGTAATAAATTTTAATTAATTCCTCAACTGCCAGACATCTCTTGCTTACTTGGAAATTGTGACAAATGTTCACGGAAGCAGGTTTTTCTTTTGAAAATGTTTCCCCAAAAACTAGATATTTAAGTTGTCTAGTGTGAGTTATAAAAAATAATTTTTGAATTTGAATCATAATTTAAAAGTTATTTTTTTATAAAAAAGTTATAACAAAAATAAGTTAAAAAGCTTTAAATTAGATTTATATTTGTTAAAATTGACTCAAATCAATTTTTTGTAGAAAGAATATAATATAAGTTGTAATTCATAAATTTAATTTATTTTTTATGTTTTACAAAATAAAAATTTTGACTCAAATAAAAATCTAAAAAATAACTTAAATCAATTTAAAAAATTCCATACAAGTCCCGTAAATATTTTATCTTGATTACATTGAACCCTTCGAATCTCATCCCTATTTTTGGTCAGTGGAAATTTTGACCTAACTACATTTCATTTCTATCAATCCAAATTAATACGTAACTAATCATGCATAAAAGTATCTACATTATCTATTGCTAAACACTCTTCATTAGAGCCATTTACACAATGTTGGCGCAAATAATGTGGCAAGTATGAAAAGGAGGTGGACTATACTAGGCAAATTAGGAAAAAAAATGAAAATAAATTGTTTGTGGGAGCTATATTATTGCATTCCAATACATTTACAATTTTACAATTATAAAATAAAATAAAAGAGCTAGTACATTGTTAGCTCATGTAGTAAGAGACATAGACACCCTTAGTGCAAAAGTTGTTGTTCATGAGGAACATGAAATTAAAATTTGATTCCTTATTTTTTTTAATTTATTTTTTTAATCTTGATATATTTTATTACTATAGTTTTAGATATTTATATTTTGATTATAAACTTTATTTTTATTTTGTTTTAGTTCTTATACACTAAGAGAGAAGAGAGACGGTTGCTAGAGATAAGGAGGGGGGAGAGTTTGCAGTTAGCCACGTTTCAATGACAAAAAACATCAATCTTGATGTCTATGGTTCATCTTTAAAGGGGGTATTCAGTGGAGGTGATTTGGATTTCTAATCATATAAAAAATAAGTTGAAACTTGAAATGAATTTTTTATTCCGCTTCATTTTAGTTTCTAGGATGTTTAGAGGTTTTGTTTTTGGATTCCTAATCATATTAAATGCACGCTGCCATTTTTTTTTCAAGGGACACCTTTTTTTAAATAAAGATAAGCCACATGACCATCTCTTTCAATAAAGATGAGCCATTGAGCTACCAGAATCATAACAGTTCTATGTTTGGAATCATTCCAAGTCCAAATACATATGGAGTTAATAATCTTTTTAGTCCTTATATTAAGTCATGAGGATTTGTATGTTTATTACTGACTTTTAACAATTTATGTTAAAAGACACAAGAATGATCATCTCCTTACATCCCTATCTGTATAAAAGTCTCCTACTGGCCTGCTATATTTTTATCAATATAAATATTATGTAAGGGATATTTATTCCTCATCAATATTGTGTAAAACATATTTATCCATCATCAATACTATTATGAGGTAATATTCCTTATATATATAAGGTAATAACCCAAAGATTTACTTATAACCTAGATTTGTTGCCCATTAAATCTAATTATCAGCCACCTCCCCTTTCATTTCTTGATATATGCAGACTTACCTTGCAAAGTATCTTCCATGGCTTCTGTGGGTCGGCTAGTAAAGGTAAAAAACCAACGTACATTGTTTCCACCATTAATACCAGTAACCAAATGGTAATAAGTCTTAAATATGTTCATGGTATGCTCGATTCCAATGAGCCTGAGTGACTTATCAAAGGTAGATAACAGAGAGGGAAGGAATATCTAAAAACTTTCTTCAAAAACCATTAGAGAAGAAAGGAATACCCAAACTCATATATGCATATGAAGGTTGTAATTTCAAAATATCCCCGAGTAGAACCCGGGGTTAGTTAACTGATTCGATTAGCCCTGAAAAGCAATTGAGCTATATATATTCTCCTGACCACAGACGATTGACAAATGTCACCTCTTGTATACTTAAGGTGTTAAGGGCATCATTCTCAAGGGTTTGAGGTAGCATTTCTCTCCCATGCGGTTCCCTAATAATAGTAAGGGAAGGACTTCTCTAATAAGAAGAACTACCTTCCACCCTATTAGAGGTGGACATTGGGGTTCCACCCCTTTTAGTTTTGGGGCCCAGTGTGATGGACCTCCGTCTTTACTATTTCCTCCAATTTCAGGTTGGAATGTGAACTCTTTACTGGAAAAAATAATATCCCTACTTGTAGGGTCAGATCTAACTTTTTTAAGGTCTATTTTTCTATTGATTAAGAAGAAGAAATAAATCTTTGGTGGGAAATACTTAAAATGATGGTTTCATCTTATAATATAGCAAAACTTGCTCAATAATTCTTCAACAAAATTGTTTTTACAGAGATTATAAAAAGTGAAAGTAAAAGAAAAAATAAAATCAAGAACAACTAAGGTTATAAGGGAAATAACTTTTCATCCTCACCATTGGACGAATAACCTTTCATGTCATCTCAGATCTCTAGAAATCTATATAATTACTGCATTAAATGCACGCCGCCATTTTGTTTTTCAATGGACACCTTTTTTTAAATTAAGATAGGACACTTGGCCATCTCATTCAATAAGGATGAGCGACCTGGCCACAAGAATCACAGTAGTTCTACGTGGGACAGACAAATCTTATGGGGAAGGTAAAAGTATTTCATTAAATTTGATAACCTTTCAAATCTTTGTGTATTTCATACATAAAAATTTAGGGGGCTATTAATGAATCAACATATTATATATACAAACCCATGATTAAGAGGGCAAAAAACAGGGCATTAACTGAACATACCTAGTTTTGACAGGATGCCAAGCTCAGATGACATGAGTCTAGCTTGTTTCATGGCCCAACACCTATAGGTTCAATTACACGTTGAGCTCATATGCATGGGGGTCTGACAAGATGCACATAACATCCTTTTAGTTTAGCTACGTATTGAGCACAAATACATGTAGGTCTGACAATATATCAGACTCAACATCCTTTGGTTTAGCTACACGCTAAGCTCAAGTACATATGAGTTTAGTAAGCTGTTAAACACATCACCTTTATAGTAGATGGATCAAAAACTTTTTAAAAAAGTGATTGTGATAACTTGAGGAACATATTTTTTCAAAAATGGACAAGCGATATAGCTTAATTTATTGGCCATTAAATATAATGGAATAAAAAAAGACCTCAACATATCAACTTTGATCAATCTGAGTTAACATGATAAATTTATAACCCAAATAATTAGGGTCGAGCCAACCCGAGATATCCCACCAAACTCGCGGCCCAGATCTTAAGATTAAAATAACATGATAGAGAAAAAATTAAAGAAAATTATAAATCCAATTTTTTTATAAAAAAAAAACTTGTCAACCCATGACCAAGGTCTTTGGACCTGAAATACTCTATCTAAAAAAACAATGAAGTTAAATTCCCGATTAATTAAATATTCTTGATGACATTGAAAAAAGAATTCCAATTATACAAAAGGATTCAAAACAAAAGGAATGAATTAAAAGAATGAGGATGAAAATTGAAACACATAATACATTTTATATTTGATTGAAGGGTGAAATTGAAAAGAAAAATAAATTTAGCATAAGGAACAAAAAAATCAAAAGAATGAGCATTAATCAATATAAGAAACAAAAATAATTTTTTTATTGAAAGGTAAAATCGAAAAAAAAAATAACTTAAACAAAAGGAAAAAAACGAATGAGGACCAAATTGGTAAAAATAATATACTATAAATTTTGATTAAATAATGAAATTGAAAACAAATAAAATTTTTACAAAAGGGCCAAGAAAAAAAATTAAAAATAAAAAATAAGTATCAAATTAGAAAAAATAATACCATAAATTGGAAATGAAAGATGAAATTAAAAACCAATAAAACTTTTTCAAAAAGGTCAAGGAAAAAATTATAAATTAAGATAATAAGGACCAGATTGGAAAAAATAATACCATAAATTTGGATTCAATGATGAAATTTAAAAAAAAAATTCCAAAAAGGCCAATGAAAAAAAATAGAAGTAAAAAAAATAAGGATTGTTGTTTAACTATCAACAACAAAGAAAGTCAAGCTGTCATTTTCATGGAAGGAGTGAGAAAATAAAAAAATCCACCGGTAATAAACCGCTCCACTATCACCTACACACTCCGCACCAATAGAAATAGGGTGTGGTGACGCTTTTAACAACACAATAGAAGGACATTGTTTTGCTAGCGAGAGGCGGTGCATATGCGTGAGCATCTCTCATATGTCGACAAGTGCCCTATACATGGCAATTATTTTTTTATTATTTTCTTTCTTTATTAAAAGATCCAATTGGTCTTCAACTAACATGGTAATAATGAAAAAGCCATTATGAAAAAAAAAAAACAAGAAGAAGCTTATTGAGGCTAGTTTTAATATTTTGGCTTCCAATGATATTTTGGTCTTTTCAATGTGCGATTTTTTTTTCTATGCCGAGTCAAATATTGAATTGTCCCTCCTCTAACATGATAACTACATACAAATTTTCCATTGATTCTAATTTTATTTTTTATTTCATGGATATTTTGGTCATTTCATTGTGCAATTAAAATGAAAAAGACTTATTTATCCCCTATTAATATGGTAATAATTAATGTCTCTTGTTAAAAAACCTTAATACCCCCAATAATCAGTGTAAGAAGCAAAATCATGATTATATTATTTCAATAAATAATATAAAGATATCTAGCTGAACAATATTTTTTTGAATGAGGTTTAGCTCTTTTTAATATATTAAGGATTTTTTTCTTTCCATTCATCTCTTTTATATTGTGAGTATCAAGTGTCAAAGATTTGTGCATCAAAACAAAAACACAATTTTACAAAAGATAAAAAAAAAGAAAAGAAAAAAACTCAAATTTGGATATTAAAGAACAAAAACTAAACTAAAGGGAAAATATTAGACCTTACCAATATTTTTTTATTTAATTCTTTTTAATATTTATATAATGTTAATTTAATTTCTAATTTCAGAAGAAAAAAAAACCCAACCTCCTTTTCCAAAACCATGAAACAAAAGTGTACGCTTTACCCTATATTTTTTATTTAATATTTTTCTATTCATATGTTTGATAATTTTTATTTTATGAATTTTTAGAAAATACAATCTTTAGTTTATTAATTAATCTATAACTTAAGAGAACCCAATCTTTTTTCAGTTCGAGGAAAAAAGTCAATATTTTACTAATAATCTTAATTCAATTTATTTAATATATATATATATATATAATTTTATTGATATTTTTATTTGTATTTGTTAATTTTTTAGTATTCATTTATTACTTTGCAAAAGACAAACGGTCAAGCCCGTTGAAAGATAAGCTTTGAAAGTTCCCATGGTGCAAACCTGTAATTCACATGCACAGCATGACCAAGTCATGGATAAATATCCTTTTATTTTGTAATAAAAAATAATTGTCAATAAAGATGTTTCATGCATTACCACATCAAGAATACGTTACGATGTTAGGGCATGTTTGTTTTTAGAATTTATTTTTTGTAAAATTACTTTTTAAATTTTTTTGTATTTGTTTGTCGTTAGAAAAGTTAGTCAACGAAAAATACTTTCCAGTCAAAGAAAAATTTAGCTTGGTTTCCAGGAAAGTATTTTTCTGAAAAATTTAGGCGGAAAACATTTTCTAGAAGTTGTGAAAAAATTAGAAATGTCATATTATTTGCTGATTATATCAAATTTGGTCCTCAAACTTTTGTTGCTATATATATTTTGTTTTGAATATTTATTTTTCAATTTCATCTTTTAAAATTTAATTTTTATATTAATTTTGGTCCTCATTTTTATAATTGTTATTTGCTTTTTCCTTATCATTTTTTATTGAAATTTTTTATCTATCAAATTTGGTCCTCATTCTTTTGATTGTTACTTATTTTATTTGAAATAATTTATGAAATGTTAATTATTATTATTTTAATTTCTTCATCTTTTATTTTTTTTATTTTTTAGATTTGATCTCTATTATTTTGATTATTATTTATTTTATTTGAGATAATTTATGAAATTATATTTTTTTCAATTTCATTCTCATTCAACTTTTTAATTTGTAAGATTTGTTCCTCATTATTTTAATAAACTTGAGAAAAATAAAACATTAATAAGTTATTTTCCAGTTCATTTTTCATGACATAACCAAACACTGGAAAGTGTTTTCCAACTTATTTTCCATTACACTACCATACATCAGAAAATAATTCACTTTTTCGGAATTCACTTTCCAAAAAAAACTACTTTCCAACAAACAAACGGGGCCTTAGAATAACTTGGTTTATCATTGAATATTTCCATGTAATAATCTCTCCTGTGACACACATAAAACTAATTGTGGTTTGATACTAGGTTTTTTTTTTGTGAAAAATATTTTCTCTGGAAATAATTACTTTTCATATTTTTTGTGAGCTTTAAAAAAATTGGTTGATGAAAAAATTAATTAATTGCATCTTTAATAAAAAGCACTTTTTTCTATTTTAAATTATTCTCTCACATACTATTTTTTTTATATAAAAAAACATTCATTTCTTAATTAATTGTAAGGTATTATATGTATATACCATTCATGTTTAAAACATGAATATACACACACACACAATAATCATAGATAGAAATTTTAGATAGCCCAACTTTAAAATCATGGCAAAAATCCAAATGTTGTATTTTCCTTCCAAGTTTATAGGGTTCGGCAAAGTGAAAATACATGCATATTAAAATTAAATTATAATTAAAAGAGAAAATTATTTTGACTCTCCCATAGTTTAATCATTCTCGTAAACCCAAAATTTAAAATAAGATTTAAAATGAATCTATCCTTGTATATAATAATATAATACAAATGCAAAAATAACAAACCAGTCGTCAAAAAACAATGTATCACGTAATTTTTTCTCTCTTATGCCACAAACACAAAATCTTAGACCTTAACATCACAAAATCTGACAAGTTTAAATCCAAAATCTCTTAAATTCTAAATCAAAATCATCATTAAAATTTAAATCCATATATTGTATAAGACTTAAATCCTAAATCACAAATCATACTTAAAAAAAGGATTGTTGCTTTTGTTATGGAATCTTCTCCTCTTTCATCAAATTGTTTGTTGTTGACCTTTACAAAAGAGAGATTCTCAAGCTGGTTCCTAATTTAAAATCATGGCAAAAATCCAAATGTTGTATTTTCCTTCCAAGTTTATAGGGTTCGGCAAAGTGAAAATACATGCATATTAAAATTAAATTATAATTAAAGGAGAAAATTATTTTGACTCTCCCATAGTTTAATCATTCTCGTAAACCCAAAATTTAAAATAAGATTTAAAATGAATCTATCCTTGTATATAATAATATAATACAAATGCAAAAATAACAAACCAGTCGTCAAAAAACAATGTATCACGTAATTTTTTCTCTCTTATGCCACAAACACAAAATCTTAGACCTTAACATCACAAAATCTGACAAGTTTAAATCCAAAATCTCTTAAATTCTAAATCAAAATCATCATTAAAATTTAAATCCATATATTGTATAAGACTTAAATCCTAAATCACAAATCATACTTAAAAAAAGGATTGTTGCTTTTGTTATGGAATCTTCTCCTCTTTCATCAAATTGTTTGTTGTTGACCTTTACAAAAGAGAGATTCTCAAGCTGGTTCCTAAATCATAGTTGCCTAACAAGGAAATTTGAAATTTCTAGTGCAAAAATCCATAATATTTGTTTTGATATTTGGTTAGATTTTCAATATAGATCGTTGTCTATAGGTTTTTTGTGAGTGGCTTGGAGTGAGAAAAAAAGCTAAATATCACAAACATAAATTTTTTTGGGTGAAATAGCATAATTTGGTACATATCGTGGTTTCTAAACACGACATTTAACAAAGTCACATTTAGAAGTTGTGACATTTAAAGATATTGTGTTTGGAAAACACAACGTGCACCAAACCCCAAACTAACTCTAAATGAAAACCCTAAATAATACCCGATTCAAACTACTAACCCCGAACCCTAACCCTAACCCTAACCCAAATCTCAAACTATAAATGATAAAAACTGACCTTAATCCAAACCCCTAACCTTAATCATAATCGTAAAATAATCTTAACCATAATTCAAACATTAAAAACTAAACACTAACACTAAAATTCAAACCCCACACACTAACACTAAACCCTAAAAAATAATCTTTAAATTTCTTATGTGATTACACACATACTCTAACATGGTCGATCACCAGAATAATGTGGCTAGTGTGGTATGTGTTGTCATATTCTTTCCATCTTTAAAAGAAAGAAATAACTTAAACTCTAAAATAAAATCTGTACTTTGAAATTCTCAAATCTATTATCTATGAGCAATTAAGACATGCTATTCGATTACAAAGAAAACCCAAATAGCTTATAATTAAAATTTCTTTTAGACTTATTATGAATTAAATAAAAAAAACTATATTTTTCTTACCCATTTTTAACTAGTATTTCTTTTCTTGTATTTTCTTTGGTTTTCAAGAAAAATCATTAGAACTGGTCAATTGTTACATGTATAATGGTAATTGGTTTCAGTAATAACATGTATCAATGTTTACTTTGTTCACTTGTAAATGTTTGAATTTAAATTCTAAACGAGCTAACTAGGAAAATTTAAAAAATAATCAATATTAATAATTTCTTAAACAAGAAAGCCTACAACAATATTAATATTCCAACAACACTCAACCTTATTGTCTTTGTTCATATGTCCACCAGTAAGATTTTGATTTAAAATTATATTTCTCCAAAATAAATCTGAAAAATAAGATATTCAAATCTCAACTTGACCAAGCTAAAAAAAATTATAAAAACAATTATATGACCGAGGCCTAATTATATAACAAAATCTTGTTAAAGTCCTCTAGAATGTGAGGTAACACAGTGACATATAATTTTCATTGAGATTCATGAACAATATGTTAAACATTTACCGTATGTACGATCTAGCATACTTATGCAATATCTCTTCATCAAACTAAAATTCACAAATATTTATTTATGTAATTTGTAAGTTATCATATACCTGCACAAGATCTCATAATTGACATCATTTAAAAGGTTTGTAAAAGTCATCTCAATCTATTTAAGCCATATGTTACCCTTTTTAATCATGTTTGGAGGAGGTGTCACTTCAAATACATGTTTGTATAGCTCATTTCAATCAGAAACCCTCTCTGTTGTAATTGGTTTTTCATTAATAAACAGGTTAAGCAAAATAATTATATCCTCCAATATAAGTGCCATTTTACCTCCTCAAAAATGGAACGTATGAGACCCACGCTCAATCAAGACACAAAGGAAGTCATGATCAAGCTTGATATGTTGCAGGCAAGTAATGTAGAAAAAAATTGCATGTACGATGTATAACATCACACGTTCATATAGATGCATCAACTTATATTGCCACCAATACATCTTATCATCCTCCTACAATACAAGTAAACACATTAAATATGTGTTTGACATGGTGAAATTAATATACTAGTCATATTAGTGGTAATTTAACTATAATTAAAATATACCTACAATCCCGATAAATATATCATCCAATATGTGTTTGTCTTACAACCACAAGATAGACTTAATAAAGGGACTGGGAGCAAGTTAATGAGAATCTTTGTCTTCACCATATGAATCTGATGTAAACATACCGAGAACGTTAGCCTAATCATGTGGATGCCCTCTGTGAAGAATAAACAACACCTCGAGCACATGAATGTCATTCGTGTGAAGTTAAAGCACCACCTTGAGTATGCGAAATCTTATGTAATCATTTTATAAGTCATAATTTATTATTGTTTATTAGAATATAATATGCACTATCAAAACAACATGGATATACGACAATAACAAGTAACATCTTGTATATATACTTATGATAATAAGAAACATATGTTGTCTCATTGGATAAGTTTTTATATTATAAATTGTCTGATTGTATATGTTATGTCTATAAATGAACATGCCCCTCCTTTGCATCTATATTGTTATGCAATCGAATCAAGTCTTCATCAAGAAGAGTCTAGTTTCATTAAAATGGGGTTTTAAATGCATTTCTGTAGCTCTAGATAATGTAATGGCTATTAAAAAAATAGGACATAATCAATAAGATTTTCTACGTAACATGCAAGAACATGCGAGCATAATCAATAAATTATTTGTTATTTACCACATATGCACATTTCTTTATTCAATTTGATTGTTCATCAAATTTATTTTTTCACATCAGGTTTTATAAAGGTATTTACATGGAAAACTTCATGTTTGATGTTGAACAACATTGCAATATGATTTCTTGATTTATCCCTGCTTGTTAATTTAACTTATATAGTTGAAGACTATATTATCCCACGTGTAATGAAATCAGATGCAAGCCCTTTTCTTTCAAAAAAAATAAATATCACTCCTATTAAAAGTCATTTGAACTAAATTAGAAACATGCATTGTACTGGCAACTTTCAAGACGTGATTAAAAGCTTTTGACATATTGGTTATTATATTGTCAAACTGCTAACACTCATAATAAGATAGTGCACACCTTTTTTTTAGTTAACACTCAAGTCATTCTTGATATGATGGGTTTGTCTTTCATATATTTACAAACCACACATTGAATTTATGTTTTGATGATTCATAACACATCTTCACCAAATTTTTATTTGCAGTTGAAGTTGCTCATAAAGTGTTAGGTGCAATATTGATGATATCTTAAAGGTATATGCCATATTTCTTCCATTCCACTCTTAATATTTGCACACGCGCGCGTACACACACACACACTCATCATTAATGTATCGCGGCAGGAAAAGTAAGAACCATGTTTAGTTATAATTATTTTCTTTTTGACCAGAGAAAAATTTAAAAAGAATATCACATTATCTCTATAAAGCAACTACAATCAACAACTTTTTATCAAACCTCTTATATAGACGTGTGCTGTCAATATTAATAAGTGGCCTATAAAACTTAAACCCTACGGTTGCAAGCCCAAATAACCAAAAAAACTCTTTCAAATATAATCATTTCATTATTAAAATTTGAGTTGTGATTCCACTCAAAAACCATATCGAGATTTGATTCTTTGATTGCCAACATTCTTTGATTTCGGTGGCCACCCTCTACGGTTTTTTATCCCATAAAATACCTTTTTATCTTTTATAACCAAATTTTCTTGACCACCTCCCTATCTCAAACTATCTTGTTTCCTTCTTCCCTTAGTTTGTTTCTTCTTCTTCTTTGCCTCTGTTTTTTTTTGCGGTCTTCCTCTATGCTTCTTCATTTCCACTACGACTCTAATTACTTGGGGTTCATTTGCATGTTCAAGTAATGGTATACTGGTTATTATTGCTGACTTAGCATTGAGGTTTCTTTCACCAACTTTTAAGTATTACATCGGTAATGACATTTTCTTTTCCTTTCTCCTCTGCTCTTGGTTCTTGACGTTGTGTTTTGATGATGGGAATATGCAACAGCCATTAGATGTGATGGTGACCTCTCCTTTGATAACTAGCAGGGCAAGGTGGTGACACAAAAACTCTTATGTGCCCATGAAAGGTCATGATACTATGATTTTATATACGAAGATATAGATGCATGACTTGACCTTTCTCTCTCTTGTAATGCATGATCAATAGCTCTGTGTATCATCTACAATAATTTTCTAATTTCATGAAAGTCAACCACAAAATATATACTTTAAAATTGAATTGGAACTAATTTGACTTAATGAACTCTGAGCAACGTGGGTGATCCGAGGTATAATTATGAATTCCAGCTAACATTTCTTAAACATGTATAATTGTTTGCACTGACAATGGATATGGCAGGATGAATCTTGATAGCTCATCAGAACAACATATGTGGGCATTTGCTTTGATTCAAACTCCTTATAGTTTTCTAATGCAGTGATGTTGGTATTAATCTTCCTATGAGAACAATAATCTAGCTCATTTTATTTACAGTATCCCTCATTTGCTGGGACATTAATTGGCAGTCTGCTTATAATTGATTGTGTAGTTCTAATGATCATATATATTATGAGTGCCTATGACTTAGGTACATCAAATAAGAAAAGGATATGGTCATCTTACTTCGAGAGCAAGAACACTAATTGCATGAAGGCAGGATTGGTGTGAATCATTTTTTTTTTTTGGTTTAGAGTGTGATTGAGACACTTGAAAGGAGCTTCTTGATCAATTACAACAATTGATCCCATTATCAACCATCCCAGTCAAATATGTAATGGTGACTGTAGAGTCTAAAAAGTAACGTGAACAATAATTTCTTAGTTTCCTACAAGTAGTAAATTTCCTATTTTCCGGTGGCACTAATTTAAATGTTTCTCTATCTATTCTGAATATTAAAATCAATTTTTTTTTAAAAAAAGATCCATCAATAATGTATTGGGGCTTATGGCTTAAAATATTGTGTTTTCATAGTGTTTTACTTCTTTTTTTCTCATCTTATTTTTTTTCACTTTAGTCGCCGATTTTTTTCTTCAAATTCATTCTTTAGTGTTGTGTTGATTAAAGTTTTGGGTTGATGAATTTTTTTTATTTGTATTTTATTTGTTTTTCATAATTCTTTCAAACAATCCTAACATCGGGTTGGTGCTTGATTTCATGAAGAAAAAAATCAATTTGGTTGTTGCAAATAATTGAAGGTAAAGGAACCAAAACTGAAAACAAAGAACAACGGTAAGCCCCTTTTTTAAAATAAAAAAATAGTGTCAACTCCGGTCTTTTTTTTTCTTTTTCTTCAATCATCTACAATTTTCAATTAGATCCCTCAATGTTGTATTGATTGGGATTTAAGGTAAATGATTTTTTTGGTCTATTTTTTATGTAGTTATCTCGACCTCAAAAAAAGTCTTGCAATTGTCTTGGTGCTCAATTATACATAGAATGGTTCGATTTTATTGTTTGTTAAAAATTAAAAATCAGAGAACCAAAATTGTATGACATAAAAATTTAATGGCCTTTTTTAAAAACAAAATTTATTGGCAACATCTTTTTCACAAATTTCCTCTTTGGGTTTGCAAAAAAAGTTTTTGGTCCCTTGTGTTTGGAGCTTAAGCAGTTCAATCCAAAACTTTATTTTTTGTTGCATTTTAATATCTGAGTTTGAGAGAGGGAAAAAAGTTGTCGGATTATTGCTAGTAAAGAAAAAATATTAGTAAACATTCATTTTTTGACGACAAAACTCGTTGTTCTTGGTGTTAATAGATCCTATTCAATGAGAAGAGTTTCATTTATGTATTTTTTTTGTCTTTAAATTGCTAAAAAAATAAACCGGGACTCGGGATTTTTTATATTCAGGTTGATTTTTTATTTTTAAACCAATTAAATGTTAATTTAAGACCAAAATGAGTTTATTGAGGTTCTTAGAATGTTTCTATAGTGTTTTTTGATTGAAAAAAATGTGAGAAATGGGTTTTTAAGTACAACTGCTTTAATAAGTTGTGACATCCTTGTTTTCTTTTTCATGGATCACCAACTCTAATATCAATTATAACAAATTTGATAATTCAAGTTGATAATAACAACAAGTTTATTAAATTAAAAGAAATTGACTAGGAAAGACCCAATTAAAAAAAGATAAAAGATAAGTTTAAATTTCAATGTATTTCTTGTTTTTTTAAAATTAAATTATTTTTTTTTTTCAAGTCAACTAAACTACGAAGACACCGCTAAATTGAATGGAAAAAAAATTAAATGAACTCCCGCCCAATTTATCTTGGCTTCCGGACTGTTCTAAAATTCATGTTTTCTTCTCAGTCTCAGCTAAATTGTATAACATTGCGAGGAAAAAAAACTTCCCATGACAACGCGCGACTAATTGACTAATAAAATTAATTATTTTCTGTTTTTTTTTTATAAAAAAAATAGATATTTACCATCCCCATTGATGGTTATAGAAGTCAACAATTGGTCCACGTGGAAGGAAGGAAAAGGAGCAGCAGCTAAATTGAGGGAAAGAAAATAAATATGGAAAGACAATTTCATCTCTGTACTTTTGAAAGAGAGGGAAATGGCAGAACTCAAAAAGGAGAATTTTGTTTGCCTTATTTGGAAACGGGAAGAAAATGGAGGGAGCTGGAAATATCTATAGGGAAAATTACTT
>Ga0325410_1003495_pt1 | contig 17743 bp, 10 predicted proteins | sample PopdelMetagenome_16_FD_206182 | JGI IMG/M metagenome (GOLD analysis project Ga0325410, IMG submission 206182) | Populus deltoides microbial communities from Bellville, Georgia, United States - Xylem-PdIQD-R3 | ecosystem: Host-associated > Plants > Phyllosphere > Stem > Wood/Secondary xylem...
GTTCATAGAATTTCAGAGTTCATATCTAGGGTTTAGCTCACCCACAATCGGATGTTATAGAGTCTGTCATAGGGCAATTGTGTATCCACATGACGGGTGGTGTGGTTACTCAAACTCCATAACCGAAGCAAGTTCCAGAAGTGACTTTCTCCGTTTTCAAGTGCAGGCCAAGGAGATCAGCGTCCTCTGAGAATTTGCAAAAAGACGACGTCTCCAGCTCTGAATAAAAAAAAAATAGAGATACTGTACATTTAGATTGTTTAAGAATGGCTCGTTACACCAACAAAAATGCATTTTTGTAGTAAACATGAACACGTACGCGTGCTTTGAGCATGATCATAGAATCCAACGGGCAATTTAAGTGTATGTAATGGGCTGATTGTTTTCATGATAGGGCTCTGTCATCAACTCCTGTTATGTCCATATTTTGGTCTTCGGAACATTTTGAACAAATCTACAGGAGGATAATACCGTTTATGAGACCACCGACCAGTACGATAATTGAACAAAGATACGTTATTTAAATCCACAATTGAAGGGTAATTGGAGTGTTGATGTTTCAATTACTTTTGAAATTAGGTTTTGACCTCTAAAATTGCTGTTCGGTGTTAGTTCTTTCTTGATGGAAAAATTTGTCACGACCATTTATTATGCTCATGTGACTGACAAATGTAATGGGTAGCGGCTAGTTAGGGACAACGAACTATTGTCTGCCAAATCTATGCATCACCAGACATAACGACACCCAGTTTGACGAAACTAATTAATTAGCTGTCGTGGTTTTAGATAATATTCTTAGATTTTCAGGACTCAATTTAGTCTTTTCATCTCTCTCTCTCTCTCTCTCTCTGTTTTTTTGGTTTTTTGAATTATTTTTATTAAAAAAATCAAATTATCGACTCTAAAATCCGACTCGGTTTTTTTTTTATTATTATTGCTTACACAAAAGCTATCTCGGAGACTGACTAGAAACTGCGATCGTATCTAACAAAGAGTAATAAAGTCCTCGTCTCTAGCTAATGGTCAAAGGGCAGCGGAGCAAGCAATTAAAACTCAAAACAGCACCATTGAACAAACTCTTAAGATAAGAATGGTAGTTGGCGCTTTGTCCCCGTTCTGCCAAGCTAACCGAAGCCATATCTAGCAGTCTCCCTTGCTTTCAAGCGTGCTGTATATTATTTGTAAGTAGTTGAGCGTTGTATCTTTACTTTATCTCCCAAAACCTCTCCTGTCTTGCCACCTCTATTTTCTTCTCTTAGGAAAAGAAAACAACAATCATGGGTTTTTCCCTATTCGTTAAGGCAACAGCCTTTATGATCATTACATTGATGTTTACTTCTGTCCCTTTTACACACTCTGTTCCCTTCGTAGTTTTTCATGGTAAGTTTTTTTTTTTTTTGGCTGGTGGTCATTTTCTTTGAAAGCTGTAGTTTTTCTTGTTTCTGTTGATGAAAGTCAGTTATTCATTTTTATTTTCTTATGGCTAACAACTGATAAAGGCCATGCTTATCATTTTAGTTATTCTTGGATTTTCATTTTCATTTTCTTGGGATTTAGGAAACTGGAAAATCTTTACTCAATTGAGTATTTAATTACTGCATGTTTGGTTTTTTGATTGTTTGTTGTTATATTGGCTTCTTTGTGTTTGTGTATTAGTAGACTGAGTGATAAGGACAGAAAGGCTCATAAATTTATTGCATTCGTTCAGTAAATCTTTGCAAGTGAGAGAAACCTTGGGATTTTATTGGTTTTCATTAAGTTAAACATGACATGATTTAATAATCTAGTCTTTGAGAGCTAAAGTTTGTTGACTACGTGCCTTCATAGTTCATAAAAAACTTTGATTTGGTTTAAGTGTTAGACCTGTAAAATATTGCTCTCTTTCAGTATATCCAGCTCCACTTTTCCGAATTTCTAATCAAATCGACTTCTCTACACAAATAGCGGTTTTTTTTTAACACATTTAGTTGAGTGAAGGTTTTTAAGCTTGAAACTTGTATAAACGCATTGTTATCTTGTACTAAACTTTATTAGTTAGAAGGGGTGGTGAAATATGAATTCATAATTGTTTGGTCATTTTGATAGCATGTTAAACAATCATTTTAATTCAAATATTTTTATTTTACTCTCTATCATAGTTGTTGCCATGTGCATCAGACTTATAGTAAAATGATGATATTTTTTGTATATGTTTTGTGTTAGGTATTAGTGACAAATGCAGTAATAAGGGAGTCAAACAGTTCACTGAGCTTTTAAGCAAGTGGTCAGGCATTCAAGGACATTGCATGTATGATTTAATTTGTGGATTGTTTTGCTAGTCATAACGGGCAATGGTCATTTCTCTATATATTTGGTGATCTACTATCACTTTATGTCTGATCAACAGCTTGTATGTAATCATTTGATTCCCCTTCTTCTCTTCAGAGAAATTGGAGATGGAGCATGGGATTCTTGGACTATGCCCCTTCAAGATCAGGTGACGGCTGAACTGATGGCTTGAGGAGTATTTACTGTTGACAGTGTCATATCCCTAAACTAAATTTATTTTCACTTTTGTTGCAGACGGAAATTGCTTGTGAGAAGGTGCTAAAGCTACGTGCTTTTTTTCATTGGTTTTTCACTTAGAAGTCCAGTTGTTCAAATTTAGATTGTCAACGAAATTTGCAGGTGAAGAGTATGAGTGAACTGAGCGATGGTTACAACTTAATTGGACTTTCTCAGGTAATTAAAATTTTGAAGGATAAGTTGTTATCTGTTAGCAATTTTAGAATTATAACATTTTTTTTAAGTTATTCTTTTGTCCATTAAGAGCATACATGGAGAATGATCCTAGTTTTTCTATTTATCTTTGTTTGTTTCAATGAAGGCATGAACTGATCAAGTTATTGCACTGGTAACAGGTCTTCACTATTTTATAAGTTGATCTCGTTTTTGTACAGTTTTGCCTTCTTATGAGTTGCTTTATCCCTCACAGATACCTTTTTTTAAATGTTCTCAGTTCCCCAGGAGTTATATTCAATATAGGATTGACTTGTTGAGTGATGGAGTTTTGGAGATCTGCATCTGTTAAATTTTTGGAGTTTTTTCTTTTCCGATGTGTCAGCCTTGCCTTTGATGGCTATCTCGATTGTCATCTAGCTTCCTTGTTCTATTCTTTGATTTGCATTGGTGGTTTTGGTTGTGTTTGTTTTTTTGTTTTTGTGTTTGAAATTGTGTTTGGGTGCGTTTCAAAAGTGTATTTGGCATGGAAAAGTATCAAATTAATGGTATTTTCGTGTTTTCTGATGATTTTGATGTACTAATATCAAAAAATTAAAAAAGAACTGAAACAAATTTATTTTAATGCATTTTCAAGAGAAAAACACTTTTAAAAAACACTTTCACCACGATACTAAAGACACTAATGTTTTGTGCAATCCTTTATTTCACAGGGTAGCTTGATTGCTCGAGGGGTTATCGAATTTTGTGAGGGGGGGCCTCCTGTAAGAAACTGAAAAGATAGCTATATCCTTCTTATACCGCAATGTCCTTTTATTCCCTTATTATTGTGTTGCCTTGGCTTAATATCCCTTGCCCATGTGGGGGACAGGTGAAGAATTTGATTACGCTGGCAGGTATCCATGCTGGTATCGCTTCAATTCCTTTCTGTGGAGTAAGTGCTGTTGCCTAAGCGTACTCAATTCATTGCTTCAATTCCTGCTAGTTTTAAAGACAGTGTATTGTGCTGAAATTGAAACCCGTAGTAGTACTTAGAGATATTGTTGTGGATTTTTATTGTCACGGGCTACTGTTGCCTTCAGTTTGATATTCTCTGAGCCTCTGACTTTTGCAGTGCACCATTGTATGCGTTCTTTTGGATGATTTGATCAAGTCAGAGATCTACAGCAGTTATGTTCAGGTTTGAGTGTCATATTTTGAGATTGTAATTTAAAGTCATGTTCAATGGGACAAAACAAGCAATTTATACTAAGTGAACAGTTTTCTTGGCAAAATCACTTTCTAGGAGCTGACAATTCCTGTGAAGGATAGATAATTTCATTGCCCCCCATTCATATATTCTATCTTTTGGCATTCAGTGCATGTTGACTTATCTCTGATGAAATTGCAGGAACACTTGGCTCCCAGCGGTTATATCAAAATCCCAACAGTGAGTCTAGTTCTTCAGCTATGGTGATATACACAGGTTCTCAGCTCCTCCTCGTGGGGGTGCAAGATATAAATTAGTGAATAAATTTAAGAGAAATATGAAGCAGTATGAAAAGAAAAGAAAAGTTATATTGGATTAAGAAGTAGCTAATTGCAAATAATTTGTTTTGTGCTATTGTCACGTGATCAAGTTTTTTCAGGGCCAAGATACAATTTTCCATGCAAGTCATCATTCTTCTTATTTGCCTTAAATGAATTGTCATAGCGAGGTAAATCTGTTTCTTACAGGACATTCCAGCCTATATAAAAGGATGTAGATTCCTCCCCAAAGTTAACAATGAGATCAAGAATACCAGAAATTCTACATACAAGGAACGGTTCGCTAGCTTAGAGAACTTGGTTCTTATCATGGTGAGTTGACCTCTGTTGTGCTTCTGTAACGTTCTTTCGATTTAATCTAATCATTGTAACTTGGTGATCATTATCAGTTTGAGCAAGATACAGTTTTGGTACCGAAGGAAACCTCCTGGTTTGGATATTATCCAGATGGATCCTTTGATACTATTTTGCCTGCACAAGAGGTAATGATTTACAAGCATACTCTAATTCAAGTTAGGCATCTTCAATTATCTGGATTTTGCTGCGATAATCTGAGGTCAAGCTTTCATGTCATTCAATTATGGTCATTTTTAGCTTTTAAATTTCTTAACTTGGTCTACGCCTTGCAGACTCTGCTCTACACTGAAGACTGGATCGGTTTGAAAACATTGGATGAAGCTGGAAAAGTTAAATTCATTAACGTGTCTGGGGGGCATCTTGATATCTCGCAAACTGACATGAAGAAATACGTATTGCCTTACTTGGAGGAACAAGCACCATCCCCGGGTCTGCAGATTGTAAAAGGATCTTCATCTGATAGATGGTTTTCAACAATCAAGAACAACTTCATGGAGCTGGTTGGACGCACTGACGATCAACATTTACTTGATATTCGGCAGTAGATTCAGAACTCTTATTGCCCCGATAATAAGCCAGAAGGAAGAAGGAAAATATACACTAGAACTATAAATTCATTCTTCGCGCAATATCTGTCCATTTATGGTCATTTTTCCGTTCCTGAAACTCTCTTGCATATCATTCTATTGAACTCTTCCTTGGTTTCCACGTTATTATTTGCAGAATTCGAATTCGTCTAAGTACGCGCCCACGGATAGTTTAAGTACTTCACAATCTTTTGCAATCACCAAGTTGGATTGCTTTTGTCCATGTCTGGATGGATGGATATTTTACCTGAGATTGACTGACGTGATAGAACATTTTATCTTAAATAGCTCTTATTTCTATCAAGTATATATATTTTATTTCTTCCGAGTACAAGTAATTAAATATGTTTCTTTTGTCTAATATGAGTTCATAATACAAATAGAAAGAAAATTTTATACTAACAATTATCATTCAAATAACTCTTGTAATTATAGTAATTATAGTCAAAAGAAAACTTTCTTACTAGATCAAGAGCTTCTTCTTTTTAAATGTAAAAAATAAATATAGATATTGTTATCGTGTTTTCTAACATCATAAAAACTTTTTTGATGATTTAAAAAGTTGATACTTATATTTAATAAAATAAGTAGAGAATAAATAGAAAATCATGTGGGTTAAAAAAATTATTGATATTAATTAAAGACTCATTAAAAATTCAAGAAACTGAAGAAAAAATTTAGATATCTAATCTCGCACATTTAACAGTAAAATTATAAATAATTTAAATATCATTGAAATAAAATAATTTTCTAGTATAATTCTTGTTTTTGTTATTAATATATTTTTGTAACAAAAAAATATAATTTTTTGAGCTAGAAAGCAATTAGAATAAACAAAAAAAATAAAATTAAACAGCATATAAAAGGTAAAATCAGAAGAAGAAAAAATCTCATGACCCAAAAAGAGCCCTATCGAAACCCATACCACTCGCTGCAGTGAATTTCGTCACACAAATTAGTTTTCTTTTAATTTAATTTTAATGATATTCTTGTTTGCACAAGTTTTCTTTAAAAGTCCATGAAAACCAAAATCCAATTATAGCACTTTCCTCAGATATTTTCCACGACCCCAAGAAGAAAGGGAATTGACCAAAGCCTCGTCAAGTCTCAAACTGTTCAAATATCGATGTATGGAAAATATGTCGCAATGAATACTATTGGAGAAAAAAATGTTTATGTACTTGTTTGTAGATCAAACCCCAGCCAAAAGTGCTTACAATATAACTACAAGGAATTGTTACATAGGGGGGCAAAAATCACTGAAACTCAACTAAACCACCTCTAAATACCTAAAAAAAATGCAGGGAAAGAAAGAGAATTATACTAAGCAGACTGCATTCTATTCCACTGGGTAAGAAAGGAAGCTTGGAACTCGATGTCTGTTAGCTTCCATCAGCTAAACTAAGACTGCCTTCATATTGAAGATTCTATATGGTGGAACTCAAGATTCCGCAGCACAATTCTTGCAAAGATTTTGGCTTCTAGTGGTGCAGTTGCTGCAGCAGCTGCAGCTCGCAGGACCCGTGCAGCTCCAGCACTCTGCATGAGACTCGCATGGTGCAAAGCATGCCGTCCACCAGGAATGGTAAACTGTAATTGATGGATTAAATTCATGAAAACAAGAACTCACCCATACAAATATTCAGTAGAAAGATATAAATGATAATGAACTCAAACTTGGAACTGGCATTTTTAAGAGTCTCAGCGAGAAAGATTACCTGGAGAAGGGCGAATGCAGCACATGCCTTTAGTATAGAAGAAGGATTCCGTAGCATGGCAACAAATCTTCCAATTTCAGCTCCACTGAGGCCACAAAAAGAAGAAAGGGAGAAGAAAAAAGTTTGCTCAGGTTTATTGTACAAAATGGTGCGAAACCTCATTCATGAGTATTATGGTAAACTAAAGAACCAGACAGCGCTATAAAATTGAAATCATTCATGACACTGGTGAACAATTACGGGTAACACGAGATGGGTAGCCTGGTCAATTTACACTATCTGAGCAGCCCAGCCCGTTAAGAAAAGAGAGGGGTCATAAAGTGTGGGCCCAAGATATGGCCTTAGTGCTGAAGAAACAAGACCTACAGGAAATTGGATGCAAGTGGTGCTGAAGAGAGAAGACCTCCACGAAATTAGATGCAAGTTCAAGAATAGAATTTTACATGTCAAACAAAATCAGCATTATCTACATTCATTCAATAGCAATCATAATTGAATTACATTAACAAGCAAGTTTAATTATAAAGCGGCTAACTGCAAATTGAAATATCAGCCTATATAGTTCTTCCTTCATGCAACAATAGGCTGCAAATTAGGGCTGATGATTTTTTTTGGAACAGTAATAACTAGGAGTGTGTAAGCCGCACAAGTTAGTGCATGAGACAGAGAGGCACCTGCATCGCAGATGTCCTGCTTCTTGAATACGAGCTCTCTCCGTTACTTGTGCTAATGCTGCTGGAGCTGATGATGCAGCAGCAGTGGCAAATGCTTGCGGATCAGTAAATGTAAGGACAAAGGCCTCAATGTGCTTCAAAGCCATCCTTCTAGCTCCATCTAAATTCACGCTCTTTGAAATGTTTTCTGTTGAAGTTCCTATTAATGCAAATTCATCCATTCTGCATAAGAAAATAAAATTTTAACTGAAAGGCAGGAATATTTAGTGAGCATAATTATACGTTGTTCATGCACCCAAAATGGACACTGTGTAAGTACCTCCCATCAAACATATAGGCCAATGCTAATGCAGCCATGAAGCGAGCCATTTTTGATACTGATGAAGAACATAGATCAACAAGCGCAGGAACCCCCCCTTCCTCCACTATACGAAGAGCATTACCTAGATTAAAAGCAAGATTCCAGAGAGCTCCTGCAGCAGTTTCATGAACATCCTGGAAGAGAAAACGTGCATTAAAGTTTTGTCGGGTTTTATTAACAAAAGGAAATTTGCAAGTTTGAGGCAGTTGCAGACTGTAGAGAACCTGATTATATATGCCAACAATGTTAAAGTTGCATAAAAATTGATAACAATTTTCAAAAGAGTAGGAGAAATGCTTGATAATGATAAGAAATTTCAAAAATTGGTTATTAAGAGATTGAAAAACTGACCTCAGCCTCAGAGCGTGCAAGAGCAATCAGAGGCGCCACACCTCCTTCTTGTCCAATAGCAATGCTAATATAAACCAACAAATATATATTTAGCATTAATATAAAGGCTAAAATCAAGAATAAAAAACCTTCATTTATTTAAGATGTATAGGTTTATTAGTCTACATAAGTACGAATTCAAAACAAAAGGACAACATAAAATTGCAACATAGAAATGAAGATAAACACACTTTGTACAGTTAAACTGCATAAAATACAAAAATAGTTTGATTGCAGCTATACAACTACATGTGCATCATTTTGCTGATACAGAGATGCCATGCATATCTATCTTTATAATGACTAATTAGTGTGAGTGTGGAGCAATACTTTTCAACATTCTTTACTTAGTTACTAGTGCAAAACCTACTATCCTCGAAATAATCATCACACATCATGAGGCTAATCACAAATGCATTTTCTCAAACAATGTGCAGTGCACCACCAGCTGGATGCAGCTTATATCCCTCTACCTTTCACGGCTCAAAAATGAGAGAATTATCTGGTTTGAAGAATTCCCCATACAACAAGTGCGAGGAAACTTCCATACAGGTAGGCTTCAGTTGAGGAGCATGCAGGCAAAAACATATACATATTTCCTTGGTACATGAGGTAATATCTATCAATACATAATACACAAAATAAAATGAGATCCAAAACTTGAACCAACAAATTTACCTGTTGGCTTCTGACACTGACAATCCCCAGAGAGCTCCAGCAGCCCTCTCTTGAAGACCTGGAGAGGCATTTGCACAAGATTGTGCAAGGGCGACCTGAATACACCACATAAGATGAAACCTTAAGACTATGTATGGTGAAATTTCCTACCACGTAGAATACATGATTTGTCATCAAACGAAATCAGGAAAAAATCATAAAACTAAGAAACAAAAGTAAAATTGCTGCTGCTTACATCATTGGCCAACAGAGCAAACAAGAACTTAAATAATTGGAGGAATTTCCACCTCTGAAAGCAAAATCTTGAACAGTGAATAAATGTTTCTCTTAAAACTTGAACTAAGCATGAGTCAATATAAAGGACGCCCCTGTATTAAAGTTAACACATATTAAATGCAGATGAGAGGCATCAAAAACATAAAACACATCTGGCTTGATTTTTAGAAACTGTTGAAAGAGGAACCACCAGATGTTAAATTACCATTTTTAAGCAGCAAGCAAGTTTACTATGCTTATGTTTGTAACGTCAGCTTGACTTCAAAACGACAGTCTTCCCTTTCAGAAGTGTTTTTACTCTCACTGAAGGTGAATATGTTTTCTATATAAATGTAGCTTTCAGTTTCCAAACACTTCACCTCAAAACGAGGAAAACATATTGCCTCACAAAAGCAAGCCTTCTGTTGATGAGTATTCAATTAATGTACAAGCAAGTGATTTAAAAAACAAAATAAAGAGAGGCAATCTTTATTTATTAAATCGATCAACTAGCTAGGATGCTTTATATAGGCAGCAAAGATATTCCAAATGAGAAAACTTAATCCTAATATGAACAGAAAAAACAAAACCACAGAAAAGCTTAATGAATATGAAATCGAATAAACTCATAATCCAAATACGAAACTAAATCCAACAAGGACAGAAGAAACAAAACCAGGAAAACGCTAATAAATACCAAATAGACTAAATTCCCAATAAAAATCACCATCTGCTAAAAAGGACACAGTAGAATTCCTAAAAAATAAAAACTTAAATTATAAAATATTAATCCTAGAAATCTTGCTTCATTTTCCATCATTCTCCCCTAATTGGAAAAAAAATCTCGAGTGTTGAAGTAGCAAAAACTCGGACAAGATGCCAACAGTGGCACCAAGAACACCAGTTATGGAACACAGTGCCAGTGGGGTTCAGATTAGAATGCAGGATTCCAGAAAGGCTGCAATGTTATTCCACATATGGTCTTTGGCTAGTCGCAGAAGCAGGTTCCAAATGCAGGGATCTCCTGGTGACGTTCCTTCTGTTACCATGTAGGCATTGAGATCTGATTTGTTTAGAGAATCCAGCAATTTATCGCTAGTTCATGGTAACCTAGTAATGGCAACATGTAGCAGTAATATCCCATGATAATACTTTTTGGAGTCGAGATATGCACCGGCAATATCTTGTGAGATCGTATCTTGAGTTTTCTAAATGACGTGATATAAACTTTAACCCCACAGTGAGGCCAAAAACTTTTCTATGACTTCTTTTGGCTTTTTTTACTTTTTTTACAAGCAAAAAACAACCAAATGATCTTGACCAACAATTGGAAAGTTACTAAAAAGAAAGAGATCCATGACAAAATCACAAATGTAAACAGGGACAAATTCGAGGAAACCAATCAGTAATCTTGAAACCCTCTATGACGTCACTTGATGTAAAACCAAAGGATGAAGAAAAGCAAAATAAAGAATCAATCTCAAGATCAGTTTATATGATGAACCAACAATAATAATCGGTCTTCAATGTTAATGTAGGTTGCTTTATACAAGCACTAGAGCTATTAGTCCCATATGAAACTTGAACCGAATAATTAGGATAGTGAAGCGCAGGAGAGTGAACTAAACAGGAAATAGAATCAGCTCATTAATAAAAGCTACTAGCTATATTAAGTAATTACTAAAAACCCAACTAAAGCTTTGAATGGTCAAATATTAACCCTGCAAGTCTTGCTTCACTTTCTGTCACTTCCATATTTATAATGCATTGACTTCAACAAAGAAAAAGAAATAAATCATGCACCAGCCATTAATTTTGTATCTTTAAATTGATATTTCTATTGATGAAGAATCCATAATCTAGCTAGTCTTTAAAATGCTAACAAAGAGGCACCTTGTTCTCTCAAACACGCACATTATATGAAGTACTTTCATTGCAGCACTTCCTATTGTGTGTCAATGCTACAATGGATCTCACAAACAAACTACACGTGGAGGTAGCAAGTAAATATATTACCAAGGCCTCAACACCACCAGCTGCTGCAATTGCTTCTCGGTTTCTGTCATCAAATGATAAGTTCCATAATGCACCAGCAGCTTCCTGCCTGTTTAACAAGCAATCAAAGTACTACATATCAGATAAAATATTGAAGATAATTATGTAATATGCATGTGCATATAAAGAGTCTTGGTTTGTAGATTTCTAAACTACAATTGGCCAGAGAATACAGCTTTTTACCACAGCCACTAGGAGAAACATTAGAAACAATGATTCCAAATACTAAAGCCCAGTAAATTTAAGGTGATTAGGCTGCAAGAACAGGATGCTACAGAGTTGAACTCACTATAATTTTCAAATAAGTTGAGCAAACACAAACTTTTTACTAAAACATAACCCAACAACCATAGTTTCAAACACCAAAATACACCCAAAGATCAAAAAAACATAATACATGAGATTCTATACTGGTTTATAAAAGGATGGAAGCAGTCCAGGTACTTCTTTTTCCTTTCTTTCCAAATAAGGAAAATAGACAAAAAGGTAAGCAACATCAAATGAAAAGAACGGGAGGGCCATCAAGGTTAAGTTAGCAAGCAATTGGATAAAATAGGTAAGAACAGCATCAAAGAATTTTAAGTTGCCTTCAAGATGGATTTTCATTGACTCCTTGGTCCTTGGATGATAGTGGGAATTGAAGTCTAAGACAATATCTCAGTGAAGAAAAGGATAATTAAGACCACACAATAAATAATGAAGAAACTAAACTCATCTCTGGACCATTATTATCTTTTTCTTGTCAGAAGTATAGATACAGATAAAGGGAAATTGCACCCTCTGGTACGTAAGAAATTGTGATTTGAATGGACAAGATTAATATCTGAGACTGAATGGAGATAAAAGAATTCAATAGCAGGAAGAAAGAAGCTAAGATTGATTAGATAATCAAAATTATTGGACAAATATGAAACACAAGGGGAAAACAAAAGCTTAGATAAGGGATACATCTACAGATTTGCAAAGGAATTACCTGACACCTTCATGGAGCGAACGTGTGAGTTGAACAAGGGCTTCAAGAGCGCCTGCTTCTTGTCCAACAGCAGCATTGTTAGAATTGCTATCTCCATGAGCAGCCAAGTTAGCTAACGCACGAGCAGCCTAGCATTATGAAGATACATTAATCATTTACAACAAATCAATTTCACACAGAAAAAATCTTTCAAAGAAATAATTGGTAGAAATAAATAGGACCCTTGAAATTACAAATTTCAAATCAGGAACCTCCTTATTTAAGTCATTACAGTCATAGCACTGCAGAGTGTTAAGGAATAGCGAAGGCATTTTGATATGGAGTTCATGTGAGCCTTAGTTTCAAGTAGTAGGATTTCAAGCACCATGATTAATGGTGGGCATTGCTTAGAAATGGGGGATACACCAGTCACCACAGAACCTTGATGAGGTTATTTTCAAAGCCCAAAACCATCATCGTCATGGTCTATTGATGGCTCTTTGCCACATTCTTTCTGAAAAGTTCAACAATATTTAAAATTATATGTAGCTGAGATTATAACTCTGTTGAGTTGTCACATTTAATACAACAGAACAAGAAAGGAGAAAATGAAAAGGAATATATTAAGAGCTAACAAATTCTGATTCTAGCATTTAGCCTGCAAACAACAGTAAATTGATCAATGTCTCTTGTAGAGATCTTAGTATGCACCTTTTCACATAATATATCTCCTAATAATAGAAAATAGCACACCTGCTCTTGTACTCCCTCAAACTTGCAATTTCGAGCAAGCATCACCAAAGCATGCACACCACCTGCCAGTGCAACCTCCATGCTACACTTGTCATCAGCTGCCAAATTTGCCAAAGCACCGGCTGCACGTTCCTGATTGGAAACAAACTCAAAAATTTATACTACATTTACTTGAGTCAAACACAAGAAAAGCAATGCACAATTAAGGGAACGTTTTATATGATTACAACATAGAGCAGGATTTTAAAGACTTCACCAGAACTCCATCACTACCAGAGGACCATTTGAATATAAGGTCAACCAGAGCTTTGACGCCACCAGCCTCAGCAATGGCACCCTATCAATAATTTTGAAATCACCAAAATTAGAAGTTTAGGACATGTATCTTGTGATATTAAAATAAAGAAAAACAAAATATTAAACCTTGTGCTCTTCTCCGACTGAAAGATTCCAAAGCCCTCCAGCAGCCTCTTCGGCAACCAGCCTGTTCATGGACCTTGCCAGCCCGGCAAGGATTTCAATTCCTCCTTCTTCTGCAACAGCTTTTGCTACATTTGCATTCACGGACAAGTTTGCTATTGCCTATATCATTAACAATTTAGAATATTGACCCCAATCCATATTTTCATGTCAAAATCAAGAGCAAACTGAGACATCAAATCAATAATTTCACAGCAGAGAGTAAATATAAGTAGAATAAGAAACCAGACATTAATAGATAAAATTAGACCATTTAGGAGACTAGATTATGGGAAAACATTTTTAAAATGTTTAGACTGTGCAATAATTTGGCTATAATCAGTGCTGCTTGCACATCCATGAAATAAATTCACCTTAGCAGCCTCTGACTGAAGACCTTCCCTCCAAGATTTTGCAAGGTTTAGAAGAAGACGTATGCCACCATCTCGCATAACTGCCTCGGCCCTTCCACAATCTATGCTAGCATTTTCATCATCAATGACCACAAACGTTGCAAGTCCTGTGGCCGCCCTTTCTTGAACTTCTTCCTGTGAGCTCTGCATTAAACTGAGTAATATTGGTGCGCCTAGCTTGAGCCAGAAAACATCCAAACCTTGTGGATTGCTCTCAGCAGTACGCAAAAGGGTATGGGATAGAATCCATTCAAGCCAATTCATGATTTCATCGACGTTCTTGTCCTTGGTCTTTAAATTCCTCCACTCCAAAAGAACATTTTTCCCCATCTTTGTAGTATCGGCAAATAAAGAAGCTAGTCCTTTAAAAATGTCATTGAAAAGGGCAAGCAACAATTTTCCTTTGTATTTATTCACACTAAAGGTATTGTCTTCTTCAAGAACTGGGCAATTCATTGCACACAAAACCTTCAAGCTAGGTGATAAAGATAATAGTCTAGAAACTGCACTTGGATCAATATCAGTTCTTGAAACATCCAACCCGATCAATTTAGGCAGCTTATGCCAAAGATGTGAGACCACGCCCCACTTCATATTTGATGTCCCAGCAACTGAGAGGAAATAAACAGATACTACATTCCCCAATGCTACCTCATCAACCTTTAGACAGTCCAACAACCCAATATCAATCAGATTTGGACAATGCTTAGCTAAAGCATTGATGACATCAGCAGAGACATCCCTTAATCCAGAGAGCCGAAGTTTCTTTAGTTTGGGACAGCAAAAGGCTATTGCTTTAATAGCATCACTACTTACCTTCTCACAGAAGTCTGGTCCAAGTTGGAGGGTTTCAAGGGCCTCATGCCGGGCAACAATCATAGAAAGAGTTGCATCTGTTATTTTCCTACAGTAATCACCACTTATTTCACGTAAATTCCTTGCTTGAAGATGTATTATTGCATCAGCAGACTCTGCTCCACGAAACCGAATCTTCTGAAGATTCACACACCTAGAAGCAAGTGAAACCGCCATTCCAGGATCGCATTTGTGGGCGCGAAGATCCAATGAAATCCACAAGCACGAAGAAAGACCTAAAACTCTCCATGTCTTGCACGTCGATGACAAGCTTGCGCGGTCACGATAATTCAAACAGGAAAATAACTGAATCACAGTATCATCTGGCAAGCTAGTCCAATCAACATCCTCGTTACTATCAGGACACAAACCCGCATCTCCAATTTCAGGGTTACTAGGTAATTCCACCCTTTCCTTACTCTTCTTCGCCACTTTCTGCCGCACCCTACGATTCATATCTCGATCAAGTCACACACCTCAACCCTGTAAGTATTGAAGAAACAGGCGAGAACCCATTGATATAAATCCTTTAAACTTGAAATTCAAAGCACAAAAGCACCAATTTCTCACTTCGGAAATTTAGTCCACAAACAAGTAAATGCATAATGCTGAATTGCTTATACAAATCAGAAAAGATAGAAATTTTGTAATCTACAACATCCCAACACCAGCAAAACCGAGAACCCAATAATCATTAAGGTCATGAATGCACTATAGGCAATAAAATCAATGGCTAATCAAACCTGGGTTGCTGGGACTTATTTGAGTTTTTAAGAGTAAACCCAGAAAGATTGAAGCTTTTTGGTTGATTAAATCAGTTAGCTTTTCATAAGGTAACTGCATTCAATAAAGGGTCAATGAAGCTTCAACATGTTATAGACGAGATACAAAATTGAGGGAAAGAAGCAGAGAATTCGGGTGGGCAAATATGAGAGAAGAGGGAGGAAACCCTGAAGAAGGCATGTGAGTCTCTACCCTTCTATTGTTTTCTTTGTTCTTTTTCTTTTTTTGTTAACTTTGTAGGGAAGCAGAGAGAGAGAGAGAGAGAGAGAGAGAGAGAGAGCTTATTTTTGTGGTTTGTGGAGGGATAAAAATAAACAAAAATGGGATTGGGATTGAATTACTTCACAGTAATGAGGGTGAGATAGGTCAAGACAGGGAGGATGGTATTGGTGTTAACCTACTGTGCTCATCCTGGACTACATTCACCGCCATTGCATCTTATTTTATTTTTTTCTTTCTAAATGGCTGTTTATCAGAATTCATTCTATTATATAATTTATATGTGGTTTTTTAAAGCTTTTTTTGGTAAAATTATCAGAATTGAATCCGATGGATGTAAATTTTAAGAGAAAATCTAAAATATATGGGAAAAAGAAATGTTTTGATTTATTATGAAATGAAATAGTAAAATTATTATTTTTTCCTTCTAAAAAAACTAAGTTGTTTATTAGAGATAATTGTATTTTTTTAAAATGGTCTAATGTTCATTTTAGATTTGATTGGGGTTTTTTTTCAATTTTTTTATCATATAATTACTTAGTTGTTCTTAAAAAAAATATTGATCTTAGGTTTGGGCTTTTTGCATTTCAAATTTTTTTAAGAACAGTTAAATTACTTAAGTTTTCTTAAAAGATGAATTTTGTTTTGTTCACGTTAAGGATATTTTTATATTTTCACAGGGTTAAATACAAATATTATTAAAAAAAATTATATTAATGTATACAAGATTGTTTGATGATCAAATACGACCTTCCACAAAAGCGTTTGAATCATCTTGATATCCCTTCTATAATGAGACGATGCATGTGGTCAACTGTTATCTAATTTGGCACTAATAGCTTCTTTTTTTTCTACTCTTAATTTTCGTGGTATCCCTTTAAATTTCAAAACAGCCCTTCAATTTTTTATTCATTCAAATTTGATTTTTATTCTTTTTATTATTATTTATTTTATTTTAAATTATTTTTTAATTTCATCCCTCTTTAATTTTCTCATCTTGCAAGTTTGGTCCTCATTTTTTTGATTGCTATTTATTTTATTTGAGATAATTTTTTAAATTGTGTTTTTTTCCAATTTCATTCTTCTTGAGTTTTTTTTCTAATCAAATTTGATTTTCATTCTTTGAAATTCTATTTTTCTCACTTTGATAATTTTTTAAAATTGATTTTTTTTAATTTCATCATTCAATATTAAATTGGTTGGAGATTAGATTTCTTAATTAAACTTGAATCTAGGATTCACAAGTTACAAATTTTAAATATTAACTCAAATTTAAAAGATTCGTTCAGATTTGCTTGTTTTTTTTTTTTGAAGTTTTTTTTTCAGTTTTAAAATTCAACATTTACTTGACTGGATATTGGACTCCATTATTTTTATTTATTTGCTTTCTATATTTTTTTTATTAATTTTAAAATGACCTGAGTTATCTCAACTCTTTTCATCTGTTGTTTTTTGTTGAATTTACTTTGGCAAATTCTTTAAATTAATTTTTTTTATTTCATCTTTTAACGTTAGATTGATTGAGAATTAATTTTATTTTTAGTTCTATCTTTCAAGATTGGAGTTTTTTGATATTAGGTTTCATGATTTTCTTTAGTTTTCTTTTTATTTGTTTATCTTAGCCAGTCACTTAGACTACATTTTTGGTAAATTAGCCTAGTTTGAATTGGGGTTTTTTCTATGATCATTTAATATTTGTTAGGTTCTGTCCTTAGGCATTAATTATTTTTTTAATTGAGCTTCGTAATCCTTTATAATTTGTTTTCTATTGAGTTATCTCATTCACATATTTTAGGTCACAAAGTTTGGTTGGCTTGTCTGATTTACTAAATGTTTTTTTTTTAATTTTATCCATTTACATTTGATTTATTTAGAATTGAACTTCAACTTTTTTTTATTTGCTTCTTGTTAACTTATCATGATCTAACTTACATAAATGGCATGCTTTGTTAGGTTAGCTCATGTCTGTTTTTTTTATTAGTTTTTTTT
>Ga0325410_1003499_pt1 | contig 17735 bp, 14 predicted proteins | sample PopdelMetagenome_16_FD_206182 | JGI IMG/M metagenome (GOLD analysis project Ga0325410, IMG submission 206182) | Populus deltoides microbial communities from Bellville, Georgia, United States - Xylem-PdIQD-R3 | ecosystem: Host-associated > Plants > Phyllosphere > Stem > Wood/Secondary xylem...
TAATTAGTCAAGCTTTGAAAGACCTTCAAATTAGATCTTGAAAATGTTGTTTGAGATAGATTTAGTTATTTTTTTTTAATTTTTTTTTAGATTTTGATTTTTCATACTGTTAGAGAATAATATAAATCATATACTAGGACCTCACCTAACAGCTTAAGCTTTTGGGTTCAGATGGTTCTTTGATATGATATCTGAGTCTTGATGACCAAGTGGTCTCGAGTTCGAATCTCACCATCCCCATTTATTTGATAAAAATTAAGCACAAAGGTAATGTGGGCCTGTGCAAGTTTTAAGCCCAAAAGACTTTCACTTGAAAGGGTGTGTTAGAGAATAATATAAATCATATCCTAAAACCTCACCTAATATAAATGTTTTTTTTTAAATCTATTTTAAGGGATGTAAAGCTCACAGAGAGGAGAAGAGATCAAGGTTATTTTTATGTTCAAATTAGTTCTATAAAATATTGTTTAGAATTTTTCTTAATTTCTCTGGTTATTTTTGGATTTGTTTTAGCTAGGTTTCAAGATTTTTATTGATAGAGTCACCTTTCTCTTCATTCTTATGCATTTTGAGCGTGCTGTAAAGCTGATATTAAGTTAATCCAATTACAAGTGGAAGAAAAGAAAGAATAAAACTAATGCCCGTTCAAGGAAATATGTTTGTTATTGGAGGAATATTGTATGTGAATGTTTTAGTCCTGATGTGGGAAACTTCTTCTCGGCTCTCAGCTTCTTCTCCTCTGGCAATTTTTTTTTTTTTGTTGCTTCTGCTAGCGTTGTTTTCTCAGTTGGCTTCTTATCTGCCTTAATTAGCAGGGTGCGTGCCACCATGAAAAAACTGAAGCTTTTTTATGGTAGTAGGGATGCATAGTCACCACAAAGATATCATCATTTGTAAAATTATTCGAGGGAGAAACCTTTTCGGTTGAAAACCTTGTTTTACTAAGCCAAATTCAAATTAATTCGTATTGTATCCTGATTATTCTCGGAAAGCTATGAACTAAGACAGCTAGCTGTCTTAACCTATCCGGTTTGTAAAAGGATTTGTTACCTGCCTGGCTTCTCTCTCTCTCTCTCTCTCTATAAATATAGCCATCCAGATATCTCACGAAGCCATCTACTTTCTCAAGTGTCTTGGTTTTGTCTCTAAATCTCTCCTTGCAGTCTTGATTTTTTAGTTTCTTGCCATATTTTTGTCTTCCCGTATTTGTTGAAGAAGAGATAGAAAGATGTTGCTCACGCGTGGCATAAACTATCATCCATATTTTGATGATGTTGATGAATATTATCTAGGGCTTAGTAAGGAAACAGAATATGAAAAAGAGGGTCCGTCCAAGCTGGTTACCAGTGCCGAAAGATATCAGCTTTTGAAGACCCTGACCAGTAGGGTTTTCGTACCCAAGAAAATAAGAGGAAGTGGAAGACTAGGGTTTACTTCCATGAAAACCCAATGTCCTGATCAAAAAGCCGAGAGCACTACTATCAGCATTGATGAATTTGTAAACCCACTCGGAACTATTCTTGTACCAAAGAAAAGGAGGGCAAGCAGACAAAAGGTTGTCAGGAAAAACAATCACTGCATCAGTACCGATCAAGAAGATGATCCGAGAACACAGATCAAAAGTAGCCAGGAGAAAAAGACAGCAGGCAGAAAGCGAGTCTTGAAAAGCCAAGGGATCGATGTCGTAGATGATCTTCGACAGAGATCATCAAAGAAGATGAAGAAGATGGGAAAGAGGGTGGATTTCAAGAAGCTGGGTTTGTATCCACCACCCGATTTATCTTCTCAAATAAAATCCGCGATACATTATCAAGAAGGCCGTGACAGTGAAATCAAGTTAAGGATAATGAAACAAATCTTCAAGACTGACATGGACAAGCACCAGGAACGCTTCTCAATGCCTTTGAATCAGATTAAGGACGGCCATGAGTTTCTGAATAAAATGGAGATGGAGGAGGTGTGCCAAAGCGAGAGTAAGAGCACAGAAGTGAAGCTAGTGGAACTGGGTCTTGAAGGTGGTAACGTTCATCAAAGCACAATGAGGCTGAGGAGGTGGCAGATGAATAACACCGTTTCCTATGTGTTAACCTCCAATTGGAATGATGTTTTGGATAGGAATGCGGGAGCACTAAAGCTGGATGATATTGTCCAAGTCTATTCTTTCAGGCGTGATCAGAAGCTATGCCTTGTGCTCGTCAAGGTTATGGATGCAGATGATCAAAGCCGGCAATGGCCGAGGGAACAGTGAGGACGGTGCATACTGGAAAGTGCAAGTCAAGCCACTGTGGACTCTGCTCACCATCAGTCGTCATAGAGTAGATCACAGGGACATTAATTCTATGTTGAAGCAGATTAAGTAATTAGGTTCTTGTCTCTTTTAACTAGCATGTATTAATAATTTCCACTCTATATATATATTAAATAAGAAATTAAGCAATTGTTCTATGAGGATCGCGTATGCTTCATATTCACACCGAAAGAAACGATATTTTTCTATGCTTTCCATGCAATCACTTGTTTGTATCCCTACAGAGAAGAGAGCAGATTCTGGTACAACTGCGATGAGCAAATTAACACCAGGAAGTTAATAATTTCCACTATTTATATATTAAATAAGAATTTAAACAATTGTTCTGTCACAACTTATTGCCTGCCTATGTTTAGTTTCTGAATTTCTTGTTTAATTCTAATAACACGCAGTAAAATTATGAAGCATAAGCTCAGCAGCAAAATTACTGGTAATTTCACTAATTTGCTACAGCGGGCTAGCTTTCACAAATCTTGATAATATAAATTGAGATTAACTAGCTAGATTTTTATTCCGAAAACTCGAGAAAAATAAATTAAAAGATTGAGAAATATTAAATATTAGGGAGAAAAAAACCACTAGAAATATTAAATTTTCTAGTGGTGAATGTAAAATTATTTAGTTCTTCATGATTTATTATCAAGTATTACCTTCTAACCTTGAATGGAGGAAGAATTCTAACCTAAAAATATCAATCGCCATGGATATTGTCAAGGATCAAACCTTTCAAATATGCTAGTCAAAATCAATACAAATGCCGACAGAGACTCAGTTGCATTAATTCTAGAAAAGCAGTACTCTCATATATACCTGCACTAATCACACTTGACCATCAACTGATCAGTTGCATTAATTCCTTAGTCTCTCATGATCAATCAGGGATTGCCAAACCCCATCTAGAATTATTAATGGATATATAGCAACAGCAGATTAGGAAAATAATAATTCATGTCTATAAGCTCACGTCTTTGGCCCTTCGCAGCTTCACCGAGTCTACCTCCAATAAGCCCTCGTTTTCTTCACTTTCTCCACCTGTTTCTTCGCAGTTAATGTGTGTTCGGAGTTCTATTCTTCGATGCTGAATGGATTCTCTTCCTTTCATTGCCTCTTGGAGCTAGCTAGTACAGGGCGTGTAAAGTAGCTAGGGAATCGTCAACAGTCTTCGAAAGGTATATATATAAACTTTTATCTTTGAATTGTCGGATTTTGACGCAACAGATTAATTTGGGGAAGCTGATGGCTTTGGATTATATATCCTGATAGGACAGATTAACAAAAAGGATTCATAAAACAATTGTTGGAATCTGATTTCGGATGCTTTTGCGCCCATTTTATTGTTTTCGCCATAACTTTTGATCAGTGAAATGAAACAAATATGACGTGATGCGGGCAGAGGTTATAAGAATAACAACAGCATACGAAACACCAGAATTTTAATTACCAAAAAGTATAATACTAAATTTGCAATTTATTTTTTTAGAATAAAACTAAGAAAACAATGAGTAAATTCAAAATAAAAATAAAAATCTAAATTAAACAATAAATAAATAAAAACCTAGGAGAAATAACAAAATTAACTCAAGTGTCCGACTTCTAATGGTAATTTATATAAATCACTAGTGAGAAATCTTCTTAACCTTTTTAGTAGAGAAAATTGTTATATCTTATAGTACTGATTTTTTTGTTTTTGTGTTTTAGGTGTTTCTGTATTGTATGATCTTATCATTTTCTTTAAAGAAATAAGAGACATAACATTTTATTTATAAAAAAATCTAAAAACTCTATAAATGATAAAATATCAATTTGTCTTTTATATAATATCGCATATATTATTTTAGGATAATTCTAGAAATTTATTCAATCAAGCCATTACTTGATTTTTTCAAGGTCTAGAATTGTAATCCTATGTATTATTTATATTCTGGTCCTTAATTTTTAAAATTTATTTACAATCAAATCACATTTGATTAATCATTTCATTTTAATTTTTGACAAATGATTCTTATATGCGAGACCCATTAGATTCCCTAATAAATTGACCCAAATATAAATCATAATCCTAAATAAAATAAGATTAAGTAAATTAAACAATTTAATTTATTATCAATTCAAAAATTGATTAGTTTATATTTGAATATCAAATACAATGCTTAACAGCTTCTCATGATCTCACAAATATTAAAAAAAAAATCATAAGTGATTTGAGTTAATTTTTTAGTGATTAGTTTCCTAGTGTAATTATTATCTTTCATTAATAATATTTCGATTTAGATATTATATCATGAAGTATATATGCTTTATTAAATCATTTTAGTTCTCAACATTATAGTTATTGATTCCTTAAATAAAATTTTGAGATTCTTTTCAAAACTTATTCCACCTTGACCGAAAGATTTCACAATCAATACCATTGAAAACAAATATAGTTTATGTTATACATATTATGTGTCTATCTGTTACTCTTAATTAAGATAACATGTGGTCATTATCAAAACATAATACTCTCTATATAAGATAATTTAGCGATCTCAAGTATAAGGATTACTCATGCAATTATCACGAAAGCCTTTCCATAGACATAAATGATCTCTCCATATAAAATTATCTTCCAGGTTAATTCAGAGTTCACGAGAGCCTTTCCATAGACATAAGTAACCTCTTCATATAAAATTATCTTCCGAGTTAATTCAGTGTACATGTTATCTAACATACACCTGCATATTAATTTCAAGTATCCCTTGTACCTAAATTTATGAAAGCAGTTGCTTACTTTCATAAATGAACATAATATGCATCGATCTTAACAATTTTAGTTAATGTTCAATCTTAATAAAATATTAATCAGGAACATTTAGAAATAATATTTTGATGTAATAAAAATCTTATAATTATTGTAACTTTATAATTTTTTTTTGTAAAGTATTTTTGTCCTAGAATCTTTATTTTTATTTTAAATTTATTAATTAAACATGAAATTTATTAATCAAATATAAATAAATATTAAAAATAAATTTTTTTATTAAAAATAAATAAAATTAAATAAAAAAATTTATATGAATAAAATTAGTGAATAAAAAATGCTACTACCAACCGGTTAACACCAATCAATTATAGTAACATTTATTTACAAAATACTCATAGTAAATAAATAAATAAATACTGTAACTCTTATTTCTTACTTTTCTTCATGCAAGGACATGTTAGAAAAATGGTAGTATCTGGCATCATCGAGTGAAGCGGCGATTTTGTCTCTCTACCATCGCTAACTTTCTCTTCAATTCCACACCTCCGTTTTCATAATTCTCCAACTTCTCATCACAAACACTTTCTATTCATAAAGGTACTATCTTTCTTTTGCCTCTTTCACTTTATCATTTCCAAGATTCTGTTGATTTTTTTTATTTCCATGTTATTAATACTGGGCTCTTCCACATATTGCTTGGTTTCTTTGAAAATCGAGGAATGTGGAAGAAAGTGAGAATATTTTTCATCTGGGTCCTTTCGTTTTGGCTTAAAAAGGTTAGAGAGGTTTGAATTTTGTGAGTCAAACTACAAAGGGCGATTGCTGTCTGGGTGGTTGTAGTATGAGCTTTTTGTTTCTTTCGAGTTTGAGCCACTGAGGATGTAAATCTTGAAACTTTGATAATGTTTTCTGATCCTACATTTTATAAGTAACCCAACAATGCATTGATTTTAGTGAAGTCATTTTTTATTTGCTCTATTTGTTTGTTTGCTAAGCAATAACTGAATTTCTCGGTAGAATTTATTTTTATGAAATTTTTTTGTTTATGTAGTTTTTTGTACCTTTTTGTGGTGAGGCTGTAAGGGATTTGGTGATGAGTACTTGAGTTGATTAATTGAAGCAAGGAGAAGAATAATGTTGATTTGAGTGATTCCCTTGTGGGGTTATAATATAATTGTTGTTATCAACAGTATCGGGTGTTGGTGAACTGAAATGAGTGTGGTTGGGTTTGATATTGGTAATGAAAACTGTGTTATTGCTGTGGTGAAACAACGGGGTGTTGATGTCTTGTTGAATGATGAATCAAAACGTGAAACCCCGGCTGTGGTATGTTTTGGGGAGAAGCAGCGGTTCCTTGGGTCAGCAGGTGCTGCTTCTTCTGTGATGAACCCAAAATCAACTATTTTTCAAGTGAAAAGACTGATTGGCCGGAATTTTAAGGATCCTGAGGTTCAAAATGAGCTAACGTTGTTACCATTTGAAACTTCTGAAGGGAAGGATGGAGGCATTTTGATTCACTTGAAATATTTGGGTGAGGCACGCACATTTACCCCGGTTCAGATACTGGCTATGCTATTTTCAAATTTGAAAGATATAACAGAGAAAAATTTGGAAATTCCTGTAACAGATTGTGTGATTGGGGTACCATCATATTTCACAGATTTGCAGAGACGAGCATATTTGGATGCTGCAACAATTGCTGGATTGAAGCCTCTGAGATTGATGCATGACTGTGCTGCAATTGCACTCAGTTATGGGATATACAAAACAGATTTCTCTAAAACAGGGCCAACTTATGTTGCTTTTGTTGACATTGGTCATTGTGATACTCAGGTGTCTATTGTATCATTTGAGGCTGGGCATATGAGGATTCTGTCACATGCTTTTGATAGCAGTTTGGGAGGGAGGGACTTTGATGATGTTTTGTTTGTTTATTTTGCAAAACAGTTCAAGGAGCTTTACAACATAGATGTGTACTCTAACATGAGAGCATCTATTAGGCTAAGGTCAGCTTGTGAGAAGTTGAAGAAGGTTTTGAGTGCAAATGCAGAGGCTCCTCTAAATATTGAGTGTTTGATGGATGAGAAAGATGTCAAAGGTTTTATCAAGAGAGAGGAATTTGAGAGGCTTGCATCAGGATTACTGGAAAGAATAAGTGTTCCTTCCAGAAAAGCTTTAGCGGATGCAGGTTTATCTGTAAGGAAAATCCATTCTGTTGAGCTTGTTGGATCAGGATCTAGAATACCAGCAATTAGTAAGTTGCTATCTTCTCTATATGGGAAAGAACCCAGCCGGACACTGAATTCAAGTGAATGTGTGGCGCGTGGATGTGCTCTCCAGTGTGCAATGCTTAGTCCAATTTTTCGGGTCAGAGAATATGAGGTTTGTATTTATCTGAATGATTAGTTTCTCAGAATTCTTTTCTATCAAACTTTGTTGTTTGCCATTCTTCCAGCTATAGAGTGAATTTCAAAGTTTGATGTCCCTTTTGGTCCTTTTCTCGTCTGGTGCAGTCTGGTTAATCAGATTTACCCGAACCATGACTATTTTCTATGCTTAAACCATTAAGCGCCCCCCCCCCCCAAAGGAAAGCAAACCTGTTTTTCCATGTCTGATAGAATTCATCACCAGGTTATATTGGAGACATTACATCTGTGTGTGTGTCCTCATAGGTGTCATTATATTCAACTCAGAAAATAACATTGCAGAAATACAATGAAGTAAAATTGATCTGCTGCGCGCTCTCTTACATGGAGACACAAATTTATATGTTTGGTACATTCTTATGTACAAGATTGATTGGCATTTCATCATATCCTGTGCAGGTTCAGGATGCTTTTCCTTTCTCCATTGGATTCTCATCAGATGGTGCCCAAATCTCCACTGGTTCTAATTGCATACTGTTTCCAAAAGGCCAACCCTTTCCAAGTACCAAAGTTTTGACATTTCAACGGAGTAACTTGTTACATCTGGAAGCATTCTATGCCAATCTGAATGAACTCCCTGCTGGTGTATCTACAAATATGAGTTCTTTCACAGTAAGCCTACTAGAGTTTGTCTGATAGAAAACTTTGAAATCCTTTTGTCTTTTTTTATTATTCTATTATCTCAGTCAATTGGAAGCGAATGGATTAAGGATGAGGCAAGTTTTTCTTTTCTAGAAAGATTGGTGTGATACATGTACATTGTCAATAATGACAAGCTAATAGTGTTCAGGTTTATGAATGTCACATGTAATGCGGCCATGTGCGCGCACACATGCATTGTCATTAAGGAAATTTCAACAAATGTTTCAACGCCAGTCTATTATGATTTCACACTCATGGACCATCTTCATCTCATGTGCTTTATCTGATGCTGTCTGTTTCTGACCCAGCTATTTATGAGCTGAATAAAAACTTCAAAGCATTGATGTGATATGCATATCGATTATCCAGGACAAAAGGCAGCTTTTATTTTAAAATCCATAGATTTGTTTGTGTGACATGGAAACTAAATACTATACAGTGCTATCTCAATTGCTATCTTTTTGTTGTCATTCGTGGGCACTTAAGTATGGCTAACATGAAAACTTGAGACTTAAAAATGATTTTCATTTGCTATCTCTTTGAATACATGCCATGGAAGTATATGCTTTGCTCCTTGTGCACTGGATGGATCTTTTATAATTGAAACAGGATGGCTTATAAGTTGATGAATTTTTATTTATTTATTTATTTTTAATGCAGATTGGTCCTTTCCAAGCCTCCTCTAATGAAAAGGCAAGGATTAAAGTTAAAGTTCAACTAAACCTTCATGGCATTGTGACTGTTGAGTCAGCTATGGTAAGAATTTTCTCTTCTTTGCGGTCTCCATTTTAGCTTTGTCACTTTCTAAGAGATTTTTAATGTGGTACAAATCTTGTCATGAATTCAGTTGGTGGAAGACCATATGGATGATTCTGCTAGAAGGGGCAACATACATCCACAAATGGACAGAACAAAGATGGATTCTGATTCATCGACAAATGTTGCAAATAGCGAAGATAATACCACTGTGCATTCTCAGTCATCCGATGCTACTGTAATATTTTTTTTTTCGTAAATTCTATTTTGTAATGCAACAATTCTTTTCAACCGTTGTTGTACAAAGGGATCAGAAAGTTCTATTTGTTGTACTTATGTTCTTTGTTGGTTTTTATGCTCGCACACACACACAACACGCATATTCTTTCAACTTGGTATGCAGTTTTTATTTGGCAAAGTAATCTCTTTCTTTTTGTGAAGTGGCTAAATTCAAGTGGAAAAGCTTTGGAACATGCATTTAGTTCATTTGCACTCCTGTTTTCAGCAGGGTAATGGTACACTAAAAGATAAAGCTAATCAGAGATTTGAGATACCTGTTAATGAGAACATATATGGTGGAATGACCAAGGATGAGCTCTCAGAAGCTCAAGAGAAGGAACTTCACCTGGCCCAACATGATAAAGCTGTAGAACAAGCCAAAGACCAGAAGAATGCTTTGGAGTCTTATGTTTATGAGATGCGAAATAAGGTACAACCTCAACTTAATGACTTTGTTAGTTTGTAATTATATGTTAATGCCAGAGCATCTAGATATGGTTCGGTTTTATTAATGAAACTGCTTAGTTACATGGTTACAGAGAATTTGGTTTTTGAGTGCCTTTTGGAAAAGCACTGTGCTTCTGCTGGATCTTTTGAAGATTTAAAATACAAACTTTCAGCTGCGGTCATGGATTGGATATTGTGCTTAAAACGCTAAATTAAATTGTTACATGGCTTTGTATTATATAATTACCACTCATTTATTCTCCATGTTGCATACTGGATGACTCCCTGTCAATTGCCAGCTAATCAAGTTTTGAATTTCTTTTGAGTTGACGGAACATATGCACTTGCAAATCTCGCTGGTGAGTTATAGGGAGAGATATTATTTGCAAAAACTTGCCTTGACAATGCCAATTGCTTAAATTAAATGAATAATCCTATGTAGATTGTCTGAGACGCTCTTATCCATGGTGGATATATTAGTTCAATGAAGCTCAGAAAGTCTTCTAGGTCATAGTTACTTTTTTTGTTTCATAAGCTGACTTTGAAAAATAATGACCTGCACTTGAATAGCTTTTCAACACATATCGGAGCTTTGCTAGTGATATGGAGAGGGAAGGAATTTCCAGGAGCCTACAGGAGACTGAAGAGTGGCTTTATGAGGACGGTGATGATGAAACTGAAAATGCTTATACTGCAAAAATGCAGGATCTTAAGAAGGTAATTACTTATCTCTATCTAAATCTCAAATTTAGTATTCTCTTCTTTTCCTGACATGCAATTTTTCCTGGTTTCTAATAGTTGGTGGATCCAGTCGAGAATCGATATAAAGATGAAGAAGCAAGAGCACAAGCAACAAGAGATTTGTTAAATTCCATTGTGGATCATCGAATGTCTACGGATTCTCTCCCAACCGAGGATAGAGTATTGGTATGCTAATGAAACAAATAATGATGACAACTATATCCACGACAGTTAATTACTTACGAGCAATGTCTGTGACTTTGATTTCTTTCAGATCACTGATGAGTGCAATAAAGCTGAGCAGTGGCTGAGAGAGAGAACCCAACAACAAGATTCCTTACCTAAGAATGCAGACCCTGTATTATGGTCAAGAGATATCAAAAGCAGGACAGAGGATCTGAACTCGTAATATTCTCTGCCTTCCATTTTCTCTTCAAAAAAATCTAGAATTTTACTTTCTGATATCTATTATACAATAAAATCATCTCCATATATCTACCTCAAAGGGAAGGTGGTATTGTGATCCATCGGATGTAATATTTTATACATCATGTTTAGGAAATATGGACATCTGTAGCTAGGAGATTCTTGTCATCCAAAAATTTCCACTAATGATCATAATTATTTATTTCATGGATTTCAGCACATGCAAGCAGATATTGAGAAGGAAGTCTTCCCCTGCAAATTCAGACGAAAGTAGTAGCCTGGACCAGCAAGAATAGGTTCGTGTTGGACCTCAGAAAAGTTCTGCAGTTTATCCAGACTTGTAACTCAGCCTAGTATATGCAAACCTAGGATAACAATTTTGGATAATGTAAACTAAACAAGGAAAGCACGCAGTAGAATTAGGTTTGGCTTCCCACCAGTTCTCAAGGTGGCTTGAAAATGTCACAGCATAGGGTAGGTTGTGAAGTACCGATGAATATAGGATTCTTCAGTGTTTCATCCAAGACTATTGTGTGGTTATCTGGTTAAGTATATCCTATGTGTAAAGTTATGAGCTTTGCTCTATCATCCTTTTCTGCGTTAGCATTGTTAGGACGAGCTGCCACGAAAACAAATGGTTTGTGAGGAAACCGTGCTCATTGAACAATGAGCCATTGTTAGCAGAAGCATGATATACAATATTAAAACTTTGGAATTAACTGCTAAACGGAACACATTGCCATATAAACCCTCTGAATCAGAGCTTTTACAGGATTAATGATTTCTCTTCCTATTGTCACGCTGGAAGAGAAGTTAGACCAAGAATGGTTGGAGAAAATAGCGACAAATACCAAATGAAAATGAGCAAAGACAAGTTGGAAGGCATGCGGAGTTTATTGAACGTTATACAGCGACTGCAGGCAAAAAACGACACAAACATGTATTGCTCACATGTTTTGTCTAATACTCGTCATCCAGCCTCTCATTTACCCTCGAAGAAATAAATACAAAAAATCAGCCTCGCTTTCTCTTGGCGTTTGTTTTCTTTTGACTTTGTGAACCCTTCCCCTTGGTGTTTGTTTTCTTTTTTGACCTTCTAAACCCTCCACTATCCTGTCAGCAAGAAATGCATATGGTTACTAATTATTACCAATACTCGATATATTCTATAAAACATCTTTCTCGATGCCTGCAAGGGAAACAATTTAAGTTCATAAATTTTACCTTCTTGTAATGTCTGTAGGCAATTTGACCTGACAACTCCTGACCATTTTTTGAGATATAAACCTGCAGAGGTTCAAGATTATTAGGAAAAGCTGCAGATTATCCTATAGAAAGATTGCATTGGCCATCAACCATCCACAAGAAATCCGAAGCTTTGTAAGACCTATAAGTTGAAATTTGTACTTTTGCTATTGAATGCTTACTGTCGGAAAGAATTTGGATCCTTTAAAATTTGCATTTCCCCGTACAGTAATTCAACATACCTTCCTCCCTTCAGGCGATGTATACCAATGACCACCACCTTGGTCACTTGCATGCACCCGTCTTTTCCCAGCATCCTTTGGAATGGCAGTACTGCTTTTGGGGTCCACCCATCCTTCAGAAGCAAGTGAAACTTCTCCAGCATTTGATTTCTTGGATTTGTTTCTTCCCCTTGTTGAGCCTTTCTCGCTGTTAGTTCTCTGAGTTCCTTGCTTTCTAGAAGCTTCTCTATTGAATTGGCTCCTGAAATGACAATTATGCATCATAACAAAAATTGATGCTGTGTATGAAGAAGCGACTGAAGTGTGAGATATAAAGGAAATTACATGTAATCGATAGCTGATTCAGTAATTAATTGGTTTCCTTTGTTGTTAACAATGCCCAGTGGGAAAAAGTACGTTAACCGGCTGTGGACCAATCTCTGAATCCTCAGATCTTCATGGAAGAAGTAATGATGAGCTGGAGGAAGAGGGTCAGCTAAATTCCAGCATTGCTGAAAGTCCACCATGCTATTTGGATCTTGATGAAAGCGTGTGCTTTCACCTGTTTGCAAATTGCTCTGCAGTTTATGAGCTTTATTCTTATTATCTTGAAGAGATTGGAAATACTCATTACACATCTCATCCAGAACAGGTGTCTGAACCGGATAACTCTTTATTGGACAGAAATCTTTCCATAAATCCTCATTTCGATGTTCACCCAACAACGTTTGATTTTTACGTTCACTTGTAGTTGGCTGTTGCTTCTTTGAGGATGAATCAGTTTTCTGAGTTTTTCCACTAGCATCTGCACTGATAGAAGCCTCATCAGAATCAGAATCAATCAACTGAAACCTTCGAAGAGGACTTATTGTTAACTTTGGAAACATCAACCCACTGTGACCTGTCTCCAAACTGGAAGACACGGAGGCAATCGACGCCTGTTCCTTTTTATTTCCCTTCAGTAAGCTTGGTGATTGACTGGTTAAAACCCCACATCCTTTCAGTGGAACCTTCGAACTACTACAAACAGAAGTGAACTGAGTTGATACTTTGGCATCTGTCATAAAAAAGAAAAGGCACTTACATCTCTGCAAACTAAAATCTAACAACAGAACAGACACTGAACATGCACTTGAGATATCAACATCAAATTATAAAACAATCACCGAAAACAGAGAACGAAGCATTTAATGGAAACAACTTAGTCGCAGTAATACATGTTCTTCTATAACCATTACTGACTGAAGAACTGCTTTGGAAAAGGAATTTACAACCATCCAAGGGTTAGATTGACATTCACAATATGATAAATCCTCGTCATCAAAATGTACACCGACAATCCAAAAGAGCCAATATCTCAACATAATGCCTGACATGAACTAAAGCTTAATCACATATTAGAATCTAAAGCATAACTCTAAGCTAATAAATTCTTAAAAATGGAGCCTACAAGAGAAAATCGCATCAAGCCCTTCACCAAATTAACCAAAGTTCCATACATCTACTCATTTACTAACCAGCAATATTTTCCGAGGAAATTAGGAAACCGAGAATTCCCAATACAACACTTACTGAACAAAACATCCCCAATCTAAAGTCCCTCGACAAAACAACTAAACAAAACCTATCTCTTATCAACTTCAAGATCTGTTATTGCAACGCCCATTATACTGACTTGCTCTACAACATCAATACATACATACTATAACTCAAACCCCATGAAACAACATTGGCCCAAATCATCATTTCCATTAAAAAGCACATATTCAACATAGAAAAGATAACTTCAAAATTATTCTTACCATTCTAAAACATCAAAGCAAATAGTATTAATTCAATCCCTCAAAGATAACACAAAATCAAATCATAAATTTCACTCAAGATTCCAACTTTATCATCAAAACCCACCTCAAGATTATTCCAAAAAAAAATCTCAAAAAAACCATTTCAAAACTATTAAAAATAACTAAAAATAAAAGCCATTGCTTCTGAAATTTACCTCTAACACCAAAATCTTCTTGTGAGGAGAACTCTTCAATATCATCATCTCCATGATCACAACAAAAACCCTCCAATTCCACCTTCCTCACCTTTGATTTCTGGGTCGCGGGTCCTCGTCTTAAACGCCTTAAGACCCGGGTCGGGCCAGGTCCGGGTTCAGGATCCGAATCCATGACATCGGGCCCGAGTTCTTCCTCCTCTTCTTCGGAATCCATGACCTGGGGCCCCCCATTTTGGTCGTCTGATGGTGTATTTGAGCTTGAATTTGGAGCTGGATTGAGCGTGGAGGTTTGGAAGTGGTGGGTGGGTATTCGGGGCACCGATTCGATATCCAAATCTAACCCGAGAGAGAACGTGGGAGGCTCGATATCTGCCATTTTTTCGAGAAAGAGGGGAATGGAGAGGGCTTTTTGAAGCGAGGGGGTGAAATGGGCATTGGCTTGCCGCGCTCTTAAGTTGAATTTTGGAGGGATTTTTATTTGCTTATTAAATCTAAGTTTTTTTAATAAATAAATAAATTATTTAAGCTACTTTTCACTCTTTCATGTTATATTTGTTTTTCTTTCCTATTTTTTCAAAAAAAATAAATTAACCCCATTAGTATTTATTTACTATTATCAAACTTTTCATTTTTTTAAAAAGAAATTATAAAAAGTTATTTATTAGTTAAATTGACGGAAATTAATAATCATGGGCCTTTTGCTAAACCTAGCATGAAACTGAGAAATGGTGGAAGCATGAAGCCTAGATATAAAGGCCAATCCTCCTTAGCCCAACACGTAAGCCAGCAAATTGAACTCCATTTTTCTGACAACCACCCTTCAGTTCTACTCTTTGGAGTTTGAACCCCTGGCACAGTCGTCGTCAAGAAACAGGCAGAAAGACAACAATGGAAAAGGAGAGAGAAAGAGAGAGAAAAGAAGAATTCGATGCTTCAGAGATCGAATACGTTAGCTACGGTGGTGAGCATCACTTACCATTAATCATGAATCTTGTTGATCAAGAACTTAGTGAACCTTACTCCATCTTCACATACCGTTACTTTGTTTATCTTTGGCCACAACTTTCTTTCTTGGTAAGTGTGATTCTTTTCCTTCTGTTCTTTGTTTTATGTTCATGGGAATTTTTTTTGCTGTAATTTTGTTTGTGTTGGTGGGTTTTCAATTTCAGGCGTTTCACAAAGGGAAATGTGTAGGGACTGTTGTGTGTAAGATGGGGGATCATCGGAATTCAACGTTTAGAGGTTACATTGCTATGTTAGTTGTCATCAAACCTTATCGAGGAAGAGGCATAGGTAATGGTTTCGGTTTTCTTTTCGTGTTGGGGTTTTGTGCACAGTTTTAGGTTGTCTTGGATCGTATATGTGAATCTTGAATTGGTTTTTTCTGTACTATAGATTTATTAGAAACGCTGAAGGCAAGGGGGGTGAGGTTGTCAAGAAAATGGTCATGCATTGATGACATCAGTAGTAGAAATATGTTTGTTTGGGATGCTTGTGTATGTTAACAGTCTGTATTTGATTTGAACTCGAGGTCAACTGTTTGTTTTCATACATTTGGGGTGGCATTTACAATGGATTGCATGTAGCTTAGGTTTTTGATAGTTTTTAGGTTGGGTGTTGATATGTCATGTTTGTATATGGGCGTGTTGTAACTTGTATTGAAATTATCTTCATATTGCAGCCACAGAACTTGTTACCAGATCTATTCAAGTGATGATGGAATCAGGATGCGAAGAGGTTTGTTGAATTTTAATTGCTGTGCCTTTTGGTTTATACTCGTCATAATGTAGCATTATTCGTACAACATCACAATTCATAAAGAAATTATGAATTTTTACCCCTAACCTTCATTTGGACTTTCAATGGTACTGAATGAGGGTCTAGTAGAGCAGCCTTAAAATAGCTCCATTTCTTAAGCATCATCATCAAACATTAAGTGTCTGTTTGAGGTTTGAAATAGCATAGGAAAGAATGAGAATCGGGCAACTGCTCAAGTGATTACCTTCACCGCCTTATTTGAATACTTTTCCTTTCTGTCCCTCTGCGCTCTTGATCTCAAACCTAAGGGGAAAACAAGCTTTCCTCTTGAATTTCGTTGGCAACTTGGCATATGTGTAAATGGTGATGCTTGGCCTCTTTTCAAGCCTCCAAAAACAATTTCTTCCGAACTTTTTTGGTATCTGTGCATGTGTATACTGTGTGATCTCTTAGTTATTTCTCTCTGCAGGTGTTATTTCAAATCCATCTCTCCTCTTGTGTTTATCTTTATTAGGGTTAAGCTTGCTGTATCTTTGGAGATATCCCTGCAATTAAACATCAGTCCATGCAAACAATGAATTGTGTTATTAATGTAATGCCAGGTTATGTGTGACATTTTGACTTTCAATGACTGATTGCAACTACATGACCTTAGGAACTCATAGCTGATTTATGGATATGGTTAAATTGAACAGTCCCATAAATTTTCAATTTTCTTTGTTGAAAGAATGATTCCATGGAAAAAAAAAGTCCATGCATATGGCATCTCCATCCTTTGCTGCAGTATCATATTTCCAAAGTTTTACTTAAATGTTTGCTGTCCCGAGAAGCCAATAATTTGAGGCTTTGCTTCTAAAATTTGTTGGCTTTGCTGATCGTCCTTGTGTTTGTGTATAATGCATTAATTCTATTTGTAGTTATTTCACTTTCATGCATGAATATGCTCTCTTTTTTCAAATTGGACAAAGACATAAAAAGAAAAAGTAGGAGAGAATATTGAGTTGGTTCGAACAGTATGGATTTCTGCATTTACTATGAATGGAGGATATCAGAACAGTTGAAAAGAACTTCATATGATTATCGGACTGTTTTTTCTGCTAATCTGATGATAAATGGTCTATTCCATAACATATGAATACCACACCAAAGAATGTGGGTCATTGAATGAGTCCATTTCCCGTATTTGCTTATGCTTTAAGATATCCCAACTTTATGTTCATTCATTCAAGCATTCTAATTCTTTCATTAGTGTGAAGATGATGTCTGGTTGTCATTTTTTTTTATTGTTTTGTGTCTTTGTTTTTTCCTCTCCTAAGGTAACATTGGAAGCAGAAGTAACAAATAAAGGAGCACTCGCACTATATGGCCGTCTTGGTTTTATTAGAGCAAAACGACTCTTTCGCTATTACTTGAATGGAGTAGATGCTTTTCGTCTGAAGCTGCTATTTCCCCAACCAGAGTTACACCCCTTTTTGCCTATGATGGCTGATAGAGATGCTACCCAGATGCATGATGATCACTCACCAACGTCAGAAGAGTTTTCTGAGCTCCATAGAAACTTGTAAAAGTGGACATTTTTCACTGCACTTGGCGGTCTCTGTGAACTACAAACAATGGGGTGATATTTGATCTTTAGAGAGCAGCACAGCCTCACAACTTGCACAGGAATTCCCACAAGTGTGGTTCTTGATCAAGTCAATTCTGTTTACTGAAGTTGTGTGCATGTTCATCGGCCTTGTCT
>Ga0325410_1003500_pt1 | contig 17734 bp, 5 predicted proteins | sample PopdelMetagenome_16_FD_206182 | JGI IMG/M metagenome (GOLD analysis project Ga0325410, IMG submission 206182) | Populus deltoides microbial communities from Bellville, Georgia, United States - Xylem-PdIQD-R3 | ecosystem: Host-associated > Plants > Phyllosphere > Stem > Wood/Secondary xylem...
CACAGCCCATGTCTGGCTGCACTGAGCTTCTCAGGTTATACCAGGAGTACGAAGATTAGAGTTTCATTTGGAGTTGCTCTAATGTATGTGTCTAGTTGACTGATCTCTCTATGATTCTATTATTATATTATGATTGTTTTGTTTCTTGATGTCCACAGGGCTGTTAATTTATCCTTGTTAATGGACTCGGTTGGAATTTATTATTATATTATAATTATTATTATTATTACATTACAATTACAAAGGAAGCTCGTTTTGTTTTTCCATACATGCTTTTACCGATCACGTTCCCAGCCTGCACAATGGGTTATAGACACTGGCTAGGGATGATGACAAAAAAAAAAAAAAGGTAATGGCATTAGATGTATTGAACTAAAAAGAAAAGGGTGATCATAAAAAAAAAAAATAATAATTAAATTTATCAATCTAAGTGCACATGCCCAACAAGCAACCTGTTCACGAGGTGGTAATAATTTTTAAAGAAACAAAATAAAAGATAAAATAAAAAGTGTCAAATAATAAAATGAAAAAAAGTGTAAAAAAAAATTAAAAACTGATATCATTTAGTTTAACTTTTCAAATTCATAACCTGAGTTATAAGCCTAGTGTAATTTAATTAGAAAAAATTACAATATTTAATTTTTAACCAACTCAAATTAGAAGATAAAATTAAAAAATAATTCAATTTAATAAAATGCTCAAAAACAAAATATAACAAGCTAAAAGAACAAGAGGATAGAACGATAAACAAGAAGAATGGGGGTATATTATTTTATTTAAGAGTGAAATATAAAAAAAATCAAACACTTTTCAAAACAAATCAAAACAAAAATTTAAAATAAAAAAATAAAAATAAAAAGGAACAAATTCAAAACCAAAACAAAATAAAAGGAAAAATAAGATTTTAATGAAAGGCAAAATTGAAATAAAAAAAGTCAACAAAAGAAATCAATATAAAAATCAAACAATCAAAAGCAAGAGAATTAAATTAGAAGCCTAAACAAAATAAAAGGACAACATAAGACTTTTTTACTATGCAATTTGTTTTTTTGAGGAGAAAAGAAAAAATAAAAAAAATAAAAAATAAAAAGGTTCTTGAATCCAAGCCAATGTATAAAATCATTGTATGTGCCACCTCATTAGGAAGAAGATGTCATGAGCTTCCTAATATTGTTATGGATGGTTAATTTTCACCACCTTACATCATCACACGCATTGCTAAAAGCGCTTGAAATAACTTAACAAGCTGGTAAGTGCTATGCACATACCAATAATTTTTCTTAAAAAATGTTATTTAATCTTATAAAAAGTACAAAATTATCCCTGACATGACCTGATTACTACCAAAAAAGCCATGAGAAAAGAAGAATCAACCTGTATTCTGAGATTTTAAAAATCTGACTCAAATGATAGCAAAGTAAATTTATTGTGCATTTTAATGCAAAAAGAGGAATCAACCCCTAAATTTCAGTTGCATTTATTTTGATTTAAGAATATTCTAGTAATTAATATGATAATGACTAATTGGTTTTTATAAAATTATAGTATTGCTCCTAATAACTACCTAATGGGTTTTTTTTTTAAGGACAATAGAGTTAATTTATTATTCTCGTTTACAGTGAAGTGTGTCTAGGTGTATAGTGAATTTACTACCCTAATCATTTTTTTTAATTTGTAATAAAAAAAAAACACAATTAAAAGATAAAGGATTAGGCTGAAAAACAAAAGAAAGTCGTGTGGCAAATCTTTAATTTGAGAGAAAAAAGGGGTTTTGGTTTATATACTTTCCTTTTTATTCTTTTACAATCCTTTTAGTTTTTTGAGTTATAGTTTTGGTTTCAAACTTCATTTTGTTCAATTTTCAATCTTTAGTTTAAGAAAAGAGAAAGTCTTGTTGGAAAAAGATGAAAGAAATATAAAGTTGTTGGTTGACCACACTTCAATAAATAAAAAAAAGTAATCAATGGGTTTCATTTGGCGAGATGACTTTTTATTAAGGTGTTTTTAAGCTTTTATTTTTCTGGAAAACATAGATACGAGTTGAGAAATATTTTTTTTTAATTTTATATTTTTAGACCGATTAGGGGTATTTTGAGTTGACAAATTAGTTTATTGAGGTTATAAAAATATTTACTAGGTTGACAAATAGTTTGTTAAATTAAAAATATCCTAGCCTAGTTTTTCAATCACCTCTCCAATGGTTAGAATTTAACAAGCAAATAACCTATTGTTTGCCACAACAAACAATGCATCATCTACTTTATTTAAAAGAAAAAAGAGAAAGTGCGAACACAAAAATGAAAGAAAATAGCTAGGCCCGTGGGCTAGCTTTGCAAGCCCACACTTGTTAGGCCTTCCCCCATCTCTTTGGCTTAGGTGCCTAACTCTTTTGTTTGGTTTTTTTTTTTTCAATTTATTATTTTTAGATTTTGATTGAAATGCACAACAATTAAAAATGCTTAACATGATATTTCAATTATTATTCATATTTTATATGGTTCATAAATAATATTATAAGTTTTATGGGGATTTTAACAAAATTCTTTTAATTTTTATGTACATGATTGTTTTTAATTATTTTTAAAATATTAATAAAAATTTTAATATAATTTTATCACATTTATTAATGCATTATAAAAAAAATGTTTATCATGATATTCCAATTATTATTTATTTTTTATATGGTTCATAAATAATATTATAAGTTTTATAGGGATTTTAACAAAATTCTTTTAATTTTTATGTACATGATTTTTTAATAATTTTTTTTAAATATTAATACATTTCTAATATAATTTTATCACATTTATTAATTTTTATTTGCCTTAAATAAAATATAAAATATTGAGATATTATTTTAATATTGTTAAAAAATCTTACTATTAACATCATGATAGTTTTTTGTTTTAAAAAATACTGCTTACAATTTAAAAACATGTTTTTGTTAAAAAAAAAACATTAAAAGATTCATTAATAAGAAAATGAAGTTTAGATCGAAGAAATATATATTTCAAATTGATGAAAATTTTAACAAATGTTTATTTCAATTTTCGCTGCTTTTTATTCTAAAAACATGTTCCTAATAAAAAAAAATATATATGTCATTGTTTTTTAAAAGATTAGAGCTTTTTTATGATGATAGTATTGTTTGTTTTATGGATAATTATGTACTAGTATAATATGTAGAATTTTCCAAATAATCTTATCTTTAATAATAAATGAGAGAAAAACATATATTTTCTTAATTTTTAATATTATATATATATATTTTTTATTTTTTATTCTTATGTTTTTTATATAGTTGCAAAGAAATTATCGATTTATGATTTTTATTTTTCTAATTAAAGCTTGCTTTCATGATCATAATGAGTTTTTTTGGGAAAAACAATGCTTCTAAAAAACTATTTACATAAAAAGAAAAAAAAAGGCATGAATAAGAAAATTTAGTTTTTTATTAAAAAATGTCTTTTCCTTTTTATTTCAAATTGTTATAGTTTTTCTTAAATTTTATTTCTTGAGTATTGTTGTTTTTTATTCAATGAACCATGCTACTAAGAAAAAACTATTGTTACAAATTACATGAATTATAAAAGAAAAATTTGATGAGAAAAATATATTTTTCCTCGATAATTTTATATGTTTTCTTGCCTATAAATATCTATTTTTATAATCATTTAATTATATAAAAAAATGAATTCCAAAAGCAAGGTTTTTAAAATTAGCAAGGGTAATAACCTAGGTTACGAGTTGAGCAGGTTCATTCGATTTGACTCAAGTTAATAAAAAACTCCATCGTTTCATTATTTTCTTATAAAAAAAATTAAATCGACATCATTTTTTAAAATCAAACTGGGTTTTGGCTAGGTTGATGAGTCACTATGTGGACCTATGAATCTTGATTGAGTTTAATAACATTGTTAAAAATTTCTTCATGCCAGCACGCAAATAACTAACTAGTAACAAAAACTAAAGGAGAGAGGCATTTAATTGTTGATAGGAGCTATATCAATATTTATAGTCGATTTTCCCTTCCTTGGTATCTAAAGTTTTTTCTTCCTTAAATTTTGGTCATCATATTTAATTTATTTTTAATCACATCCTTGTAAATTTTGTTTCCATAGTTATAAGTCTTAACTAGTCATTTGTTTGTGCCCGGTCATGGACAAATTTTAGACAATGTTATTAAACTCAATTAAGCTTGAATGGTCCTTAGTGACATAGTATGAGCCAATTGAAATGGCAAGCGCACACGTGACTCAGTCAAACCAACCAAAACTCAATATGATTTTTTAAAAAATATAAAATGACATCAATTTAATTTTTTTATAAACAAAATGGGAATGATGATGTTTTAGATTCACTTGGATCAAATTGGGTTAACCTGCCTAACCCATAACCTAAGTCATTGCTCTGATCAGGTTTAATAACCTTTCTTTTTTAATCTATTTTTTATTTAATTAAAAAAATATAAAAATAATCATTTGCAGAAAAGACGATGAATAAAATTATCAAGAAGCAATACATTTCTTTAATCTAAACTTCATTTTCTTATTAAAATATCTTTTTACTATTTTTGTGAAAATATGTTTTCATGGTAAGCATTGATTTTAAATAAAACCTATCATGATCTCAAAACTATATATATAATTTCTCAATAATTTTTAATTCATTGAAGGAAAATAATAATAATATTTTTTAAATGTGATAAAATCATGTAAAAAATCCATCAAAAAATTTAAAGGATTAATATTTTATTTTCATTTAATTTTCATGAACATTTATTTATTTATTTATTTATTTGCATATTAGGTATATTATAATTGGAAAAAATATTAACTTTCCATAAAAACCTATAATATTTTTTAAGAACCATGGAGAAATTGAGTTGTGATTCAAATATCATATTGAGCCTTTCTTTTATAGTGCTTTTCAATCAAAATTCATATATATAAAAAAGACAAGCACCTAGGCTGAAGAGATGGAGGACTGCATACCTGGCAAAATAAAACAAAGTTTTGGCATGCGTGGACCTGTAAGGCCAGGCCCATTAACTTAACCTTTTCTCTGATTTTGTTTTCTTATGGGTGGACGAAATGTCATTCTCCTTTTGATTTTTGTAAAATAAAGCAAACATAGTTTTGTCTACTATGAAAAACGATGCATCATCTGTTATTGCAAACGACACGTTATTTGCTTTTCTAGATTTTAGTTACAAAAGGTGGCTGAAAATTTTTGCTAGGGTTTCTTGGACCTAAAAAATCAATTTTTAACTTAATTTCTCATAAATAATAATAATAAAAAACACTCTTAGAATCTTAGTAAACTAATTTCTCAACTCAAAAATTTCCTAAAATGGTTTTTTTAAGAAAATCTTTATCAATTTTGATATACTTTTTTGGCAATATAAAATATTAAAAACACCTCAACGACACTTTTTCTATTAAATTTGGCTTTATTATTCATATAATCCAGGTAACCAATTATTTTCTCTCTCCTTTGTCATTTTCCAACAACTCTCTCTCTTATCTCAAACTTAAAGATTGAAATGTGAATAAAATGAAATCTTGGATCCAAAGATAAAAGTTTTAAACTAAAGGGACCAAAAAAAAAAAACTCTAGAGACAACAATTTAAAAAAAGTCACTTAATGAACAATAAAGAAAACTTGCATTTTTGCCTTAATGACAATTTTGTTCCCCACATTTTCTATTTTTAACAAGCAATAAAATCAATTTTTTTTTTATATAAATCAAGCATCAATTCAATGTCGAGATATTTTTTTTTACATCAAAGCTAATTCTTACTCAACACAAAGTAAAATGATGAAATTAAAAAAAAAATGATCTGAATAGAAAAAACTTCTAAGACAAAAAAAAAAGAAAAAGGAAAAGGAAAAGGAAAACATTGCTCAAATCCAAATTTATCTGGGATAGGAGCTATAATGTTTTTTTTTTATTTCTATTTCCTTGCATGTAAGTATGAGAGTATTTTAATATTAAATTAAAGATCTATTTAAAAAATAAGTTATAAATTTATTGTAAGAATTAAATTGAAGAACAACGACTAAACATAATACAACTAAAAAAATAGATAGGGCTATTTTTACAAAACAAAACTATAAAAAATTAGATATTGCTCATGAAGTTTTGAAATATACAAGTTTAGTCCATGTTATTTTATATTGTTTTTAGTTTCAGTCCAAATCTTCATTTTCTTACGCTTCAGCCATTTAAGGAAAGAGAGAGAAAGTATTCTATTGATCATAACCTAACCATCAAAGTGACCAAATTTAGTGTTAATTGATTCGTCTTAAAGATAATAATTTAGTTTAGGTGGTATCTCTTTTTAAACATGTCAGAAAAACTAGATTAGGATCAGATAATTAGTTTTTCTTATCCAGTTTGATTTTAGGTTTTAAAGTGATTAGAGTGTGTTTTAGACTTAAAAATATATTTAGTGCAATTTCTAGGATGTTTTTGATATCCCAATACTTAGATCCTGATTTGTTTTACTACTACAAGTGACTTATACACGGATAACATCGCGTATGCCATGCCAAATAATGTGTCTTCTATTAAAAAAAACAAAAACAAAAACAATCTCTTAAAAAAAAAAAGACACTCAAGTTTGACTTGTGAGGCTTAGTTGAGCCCCAACCTCTTTTTTTTAAATTTTTTTAATTAATACCCACTCTTTTATTTTTTAATTTTTTTAACTTAAATCTTTTTAAAATATAAATTTATATTTTCTATTATTTCATAATATTTCAAAGAGATTATTTAATTTATCTTTAATTTTTTTAATCTCAAGTTTTAGATAGATAAGTTGTATTTATATTTTTTTATTTATAACAATAAAATCATATGTACCTAACAAGTAGAATTAACCTTGAAGATAAATAAAATAAAATATATAAAATAAAAATAATAACTGGTGTAATAACCTGATTTTTTATCTTATTTTTTTAACATTTTTAAAAACAAAATCCAAAAAATAACGAAAACAACATAAAATAAAAAAAATATTTTTGATGTATTTGAATCATTTTCTATATTTTCAGTGTCTTTTTATAAAAAAAATTAAAATTTAAAACTTTACTTTCAACACGTTCATTTTTTAATGGGTTCATTTCAAAATCACTATTTATTTTCTAATCGAGTCCACATTGACATTGCTTTTTTCAAAAAAATAAATAAAATAAAAAAATATGGACAAGAGGACAAAGAGTGCGAAGAAATAAAATGAGGGACTAAAATGATATTGAGTTGCTTGCGAACTAAGCAATTAGGAAGAGACAAAATAAATAGTGAAAGAATCTCACAAGCAAAAGCAAAAGGGAGAAAGCATTTTCCCAAAAATAAAAAAGAGAGAATTAGTTAGAGAAAAAATCACACATATACAAAAACACTTTTCTACCTACCAACTCACATACCCATACAATACAAAAACCCTAACCCATTTTTTTAAACGAGGCCACCACCCTCACCTAGAAAAAAAATGGTATTCATTTCCCCTTTCTCAACCTTACACTCAACATTAATACACACAACAAACCACAACACCTGGACAAACAACTATTTAGCTAATAATTTCTTCCCCGTTCACTATAAGATCTAAAAGATAGCTCACAATCTGTCTAACCCAAAGAGCACCACTCTCATAATCTTCAACTTTTCCTAAGAGAGTAGGAGATCGATTGATTTTTTTCAACATTAAATCTCCTCTTCATCCTATCAGTCAACAACATACCCACGACAATTCCAACAACTAATCCTCTAGTAACTATGCAATCATCCTCTTTATAACACTATGACAACCCTATTTCACCTCCTTCAATGATGACCAACACCTCCAATTGCAACAAACTATGGTCTCAACAAATCTGAGAGAGAATGGAAGAAAAAAAACTGAAACTTGTTGTGCTTGTTTCTTTTGTTCCTGGTTGCTATTTGTTACACAACTAGTGTAAATAGAAGGAGGAAGGAGAGGTGCTTGAGATCTTGTGGGTGGTGCTCTTCTAGCGACAACAACACGTGAATCCATGACTCGATAGTGGCGGTGTTGCATGATGCATGCATTGCCACTGTTCCAGTAGACCTCCAACCTTGATTCTAGTAGTCCTTGGACATGTTAAACACTTGAAAGGTCGATTCATAACCTCAAAATATCTTTTGAACAAATTACTATAATGTTGTGAAATTTAGGATAAAATGCTTATTATTGTGTATAATTTTGGAAATTTTGGACATTATTTGATTTTAATTTATGTGTGTTTTTTATTTGATAATTTGTGTTGAATTGTGAGTTTATTTTAGGGTTATGTTTTCTAATTGAATATTAAAAGTTGGTTTATGATTTATGGTTGAGTTTATTGAAACATTAAATAGTGATTCATGGATTTATATTGATTTATTTGAATTAGCATAAATTTGGACAAAGCTCGTGAAATGAATAAAATTCATGTGGATTTTTTTACTAAGTCTCTCAAAAAAATTGTGATCTACATGCGAGACACTTTTTCAGTATTAAATAAAATAATTTCCTTCCACAAAAAACAAAAAAAAATTTCTTTAAAAAATACAATATAATAAATTACATATGGCTAAGTATCTAAAAAATAAAAATAAAACTCATATTTGCATCAACAACATATATATATATATATATATATATATATATATATATATATATATATATATATATATATATGTGGCATGATTTAACATCCTTAAATTAAATAAAAATAGTTTTGTTGATGATATCTTTGCATATATTTTTGGATTTAATAACTAGTTTATTAATATCATGAGAACTTGGTCTACATTTTAGAAACACCAAAAAATTATTTTGTTTCTTTTAATATACAAGATTATAAACTTATACATAAGACGTATTCCTGATATTAAATAAAAAGATAATTTCTTTTATTTTTATGTTTTGACTCTAGAATGACTAGGTTTGACCCTTAAAGTTATGATCCACTCTACTGGGGTGTACCAACTTTAACCATTAGACATATCAACGAGTAAAAAACACAACAACACTTCAGTTTGTATAAGACAAATAAATAGTGCAACTTACCTTAGTTAAGATATAATAGGAGCGATATGTCCTTCTTATACACAATAAGTCCCTTTTATCTATACTCTAAGACCAGTTAGGGTTTCTAGTGATCAAAATATTAGGTGACGACTCCATCCCTTTTTATATTGATAAAGAACAAGAATTTCTTTTCCTTTTCAAAAAAAAATGACCTTGCCAATCTCTAATAATTCCATCGTTCCTGCTTCTATTGGGTGTCCCTTAGTGGCATCACAACTTTAAGTTTCATCCATTTATAAGTTGTATCACAAGTATGCGTGTGGAGTTGCGTTATTGAGATTAAAAAGTCATCATCTAGTTATTTAATTTAAAATTATTAGGAGATCTGGGTAAACTGGTTTTATCTGAAATTTTAGGATAAAAGATTAGTTGTGGCTAAAGAATATATGAGCACTCATAGCACACTTTACCGGAGATAAGCTGCATTGTATAGTCTACATATGGTTAAAGGTGTTAATGGGTTCCTAATCACTAGTCCGTCTATAATTCAGAATGAAGATTTACACTTATGAATAAATCTAATATTTCAAATTTATTATAGGCTTGTATGTCCAAATAAAGTAGGTGCCTTGATAAGATTCACTTATCTTAGAAGGCGAAAGTGTTTTCCATAACTCATATATTATGGTGAAAAATACTTCTAATTAAAATTGGTGAATATCCAAAATAATTCTAAAAATTTTCTAGTAAAATCTTAATACTTGAAATCAGACTACTGGTAGGACAAACATTTATACCATAATGTTAACAATTAATTTTCAAGAATTAAAATTTTTAGGGTTAATGCAAAAATTGGTCAAATCCTTAAGGATTTTACAAACTTATTATAAGTTCTAAAAAATGCACATAAATTTTCTAAAACAATGAAAAAAACAATTCCCCATGATTTGTTGCTTTGTGATTTATATGCATAGAACCAGAGTTCTATTCATGGATAACTTGTTGAGCTACTTAAGGTTACCGTTAATTGAATATATTTAATGCTATAAAATTAGATCCTACATAACTATCTTATATGATTTGTATGAGTTACTTATGATCATATAAAATTAGAGGCAGTAGTTAGACAATGAGTTGTCACCTAACTGTTCTAGGAGTCATATAAGCTATGTTATCTATCTAATTTAATTTATTTTAATTTATTTAGTTATTTAGGGTCATATTAAATAAGAGCCCATTTGAGATTGTAGCAGCGATTGTTTTTCAAAGTGTTTTTCGCTTGGAAATGCATTAAAATAATATTTTTTTATTTTAAAAAAAATTATTTTTAACAGTAACACATCACAATGATCTAAAAACACAAAAAAAAAAATTGAAGCAAAATTTTTTTTAGTTCTCAATGTATACTTAATATATTAATGAGAAATTTATTATTTTAATTGAGTCTCATTCCATGACATTAGTGATATATCATACATAATAATTATATATAAACATACACCCTTAGTATGCTATTCTAGTTGGATGATTATGGACATATCTAGACTAATTCCCTCGGGCCATCAAAGGGAATTATGTGATTAAAACTTAGATAGTTATTGCAAAACTTTATAAGTCCTCCACAAGCACCATGATTATAGCCTTTTTTGTCGTTCTTTATTTATTTTGGATTACAAAATAGATTTTCATATTGAAATTTCTACATTTCTAAATTACATAACATTTACATAATTATATAAGAAACTTTGAGTTACATTCGAGAGGGGTTAGATAAGAAAACAATTTTACAACCCATAAGAAAAATAGAGAAAAGACAGGACACACAAGTTATATTTAAAATTACAATCATCCAACCATTAACACAGTCACATTGGTCTTTTAATGTCCATAATCATCCATCATGCATAATAAGACATTAATATGTATAAATAAATACATTGCATGGTTCAATTCTAATTAATGGCTTTATGTGAAATTTTAAAATAATATTTCTAACACATAGAAATATTAAATCAAATCTAATTTAATAATTTCCTAAACATAATAAATTTTATTTAATATAAATTTTCTTTGAAAAATAGTTTTTTTTAATTCAATAGAAAATTAATCATATTAAGATTCTTATTAATATCCTAAACTATTTTAGGATCAATTAAATAAAATTCTTCATCTTGAAAACTCTCTTTATTTTAGAAAAACTAATTTTCTAAACATTATATAATTAAACATTTTAACTAACTCCTAATCTTATTAGGATATTACCAAACTCAAAAAATTTGTATTAATTTGTACACACAACTAATGCCAATAATAATTAAAACATGCAATCAACAACCTTAATTGTCTAATAATGGTTCTTATACCACTGCTGGATTTCCTCGAAACACATACTTGTAGTGAAAATAATAAATTATGAATTTTTTTAGGCGTTTCAAGATCTTGTTAGAAAGATCTAGGGTTGTTTAAGGTTTATACAAAGATTACTTGAAGATCAGATGTTCTTTTCAGATTGAGATAATTGCTTCAAGACTAAGTTGTCGTAAACCACTAGTCATCCAAGTGTCCGATCTCTAATGGTAATCCACATGAAGCACCATTAAAAAATCTTCTAAATCTTTTTAGGAGAAAGGACTTGTTATGTCTTTAAGTGTAGCTACCTCTCATTTTGTTCTCAGGTTCTTCCTATTCATAGGCCAAGCTTTCCGGGGATGAAGGGATCCGAATGCACACCCCTATGCCACTGAGAGTCGTAAGTAGAGAATGTCCCAAGCAAGTAGTAGCCAAGAGCACTACCTGGAGCAGCCAGAGAAAGACCGATATGCGTGGATAAGAGAATAGATAGGCGCTCATAGACTTCTTTATGTTCTTTTTGGCCCTTATTGTTCCTAAAGTGAAGCAACAATGAAAGTAGCTCGTTTGGTAAGATTCTCTCGAAGATAGGCATTTTGCGTTATGCCTTTAAGTGCTAGCTCTTTTCTTTTATGTTTTTTAAGTGTTTTGTAACTTATGTAGTTTTCGTATCGTGTGCTACATAGAAAATAAGAGGCATGACATTTTATTTATAAGAAAACATGAAAACTTTATAAATAAAAAATATCAATTTGCCCCTAAATAATATCACACATATTATTTCAGGGTAATTTTAGAAACTTGTTCAATCAAGTCCCTACTTGATTTTTTTGGGTCTAGAATTGTAATTCCTTGTATAAATTACACTTTAATTCTCAATTTCTAAAACTTATTTACAATCAAGTTACACTTGATTAATCATTCTATTTTAATTTCTGATAAATGGTTCTTATGTGTGTGAACCATTAGGTTCCCTAACAAGTTAGCCTAAATATAAATCATAATCTTAAATAAAATAGAATTAAATTAATTTATTATCAATTGTTGCAACAATTGATTCATTTATATTTAAAGATCAAGTACAATATCCAGCAACATGTCATGATCCTCTAAATATTAAAAAAGTAATACATGATTTAATTTAACCTTTGAGTGACTAATTTCTTAGTATAATTATTATCCCTTCATCAACAATGTTTTGATTTAGATATTATAGCATGAAGTATGTCCATTATGTCAAATTATACCGTTCTCAACACCACATTCATTGATTATTTAAATAAAATTTGAAACTCTTTTCAAATCTCATTCCACTTTGCGTAAAAATTTACAATCAATACTATTTAAGAATAAATATAACATTTTCTTAATTTACGTAGAATGATAAATCTTCTCTCAATTATAGTACAAGTTTTGCTCAATATATACCCATTTGTTACCCTTGATTAGAATAACATGTAGTATAATCAAAGTATAACATTCCATGTATAAGATAACTTTGTGGTCTCAAGTTTAAGGGTCATTTACACAACCGTCATGTGAGCTTTTTTATAGACACATGTGATATTTCCATATGAAATTTTTATACGGGGTTAGTTCAGTGTACATGTCATTTAACAAGCACCAACATATTAGTTCTAGGGTATTTTTCATACTTCAACTTATGAGAACAACTGTTTCTTTTCATAAAAGAAATAATATAATATGTATAAGTCTCAATAACTCTAATTAATATCCAATCTTTATAGAGATTTGTTGAACCTTAGTTTTCAGGAGCCAAAAGTCTGTCTTATTCTTTATTATTGTGACTATATATAGCCATACAGAAAGCTACGGTTACAACAGAATAACCGAATAACAGAATTGGAAACCGTTTGTTTAACAACTAACAGAATACAAAACAGAAATGTTGAGTCATCACTTAAGCTTTGGTAACATTCCCTCCCTTAAACTGAAGATATTGTATTCAGTTTACTTTTGGATCTTCACAGACACCCATCAACATACGTAGCTTCTTAAAAACAATTCGTGGCAATGGTTTGGTCATGATATCTGCTAATTGGTCTTGAGAGCGACAGTGCAGTAGTGTTACCACTCCATCCCGAGTTAAGTCATGAAGAAAGTGGAAACGAACATCAATATGTTTGCTTCTACCATGCATTACCGGATTTTTAGAGAGTTTAATAGTAGAACTATTATCACAGTATATTATCATAGCTCCAGCTGAGGTATGATCGAGGTTTTCCAACATTCTTCTCAACCACACAGCCTGATATGCACATGAGGCAGTAACAATGAACTCGGCTTCAGTGGTGGAGAGTGTGACGACATGTTGCTTCTTTGAAGACCAAGATACAGCTCCAGAACTTAGTACAAACAAGAATCCTGATGTGCTTTTCCTATCCTCCAAATCTCCTGCATAATCGCTGTCGGTGTAGGCAAGTAGCTCTGCATTACCGCTTTGTTTATAGAAGATGCCATATGAGAGAGTCCCTTTGATATAACGGAGTACTCTCTTAATTGCTTGAAGGTGGAGTTCTGTAGGATATGCCAGATAACGACTGAGCAAGCTTACAACAAACATAATGTCAGGTTTGGTGGATGTCAAATACATCAGACTACCTATCATTTGCATGTACTGGGTGCTGTTGATTGTCATGTTAGCAGAATCTGTAACTGGCTTGAATCCTGGAACTATAGGATTACATACAGCATTGCACCCAGCCATATTAAATCGTTCCAACACCTCCTGAGCATATTTCCTTTGACAAATAAAAATACCATCAGCTCGTTGTAGCACTTCCAAACCAAGAAAATACCGCATTCTGCCCAGATCCGTCATATCAAATTCCTTCATCATGAAATATTTGAAAGAGCTGAACAATGTTTCATCATTCCCAGTAAAGATGAGATCATCTACATAAAGGCACACAAGCAGTAAGGAGGTACTGTGTGATGCTTTCTTGATGAACAAAGTGTGTTCATAGGGACATTTCTCAAATCCTTCTTTCAGAAAATAGGCTTCAATGCGGCTGTACCATGCCCGTGGAGCTTGTTTCAACCCGTACAATGCTCTTCGTAGGCGATACACTTTGTTTTCTTCTCCTTTGACTATATAACCCGGAGGTTGTTCAACATACACCTCCTTATTCAACTCACCATGAAGAAAAGCAGACTTGACATCTAACTGGAATAAAGACCACCCTTTTTGAGCAGCTAGAGCAAGTATCAGATGTATAGTGTCCATGCGAGCCACCGAGGCAAATACCTCCGTGTAGTCTACCCCATGCTGTTGTGTGTATCCTTTAGCAACGAGACGAGCTTTATATTTATCGACTTCTCCATGTTCATTTAGCTTAGTTTTATATATCCATTTCACTCCAACAATTGTTGCACCATGAGGAAGTTCTATGAGATCCCATGTATTGTTTTTCTTAATAGCAGCAATTTCAGTATCCATTGCACATCTCCATTTATTACTACGAGCTGCATCTTCATATGATAGAGGATCTGCATCAACAAATAGAGCAAAACTACCTTGATGGTCTTCATCAGAAAAACCTTCCCCACTGTCATAGTCCTGTAGCCATGGTGGTGGCTGTCGAGAACGCCTTTCAACAGGACTGGGAACGTGGTCAACCTTAGCAATTGTATGTGCACTGATAGTTTGATGCTGCTCTAACTCTCCTTCTAGGCTGCCAACATGATTATCAATATTAGCTATTCCATTTATATGACCAGTCCCAGCAGAACTAACATTGTTTACAGTTTCATTCTGACCACTGTCAGTGTTGTTGTCTTCATTTATATCCCCCCATTCAAGAGAAGCATGAATGGTCGCAGCATGATCTTCACTCCAGGGCCAACTATCCTCTTCTTTAAAGATAACATCACGACTGATGATTATCTTGTGAGTAAGAGGATCATACAGTCGGTAAGCCTTAGATTCCTTGCTAACTCCCAGCAGAACACATTTCAAACTTTTACTATCCAACTTTGTACATTTGTTATCTGGGATATGAGCATAAGAGACACACCCAAATACTCAAAAATATGCAACAGATGGTTTAGTGCCACTCCATGCCTCCTCTGGTGTCTTATGACGCACTGCAAGTGTGGGACTCCTGTTAAGACCATGCACTGCCTAGTTGACAGCCTCGGGCCAAAAGGTTTTGGGAACCTGCCTACTGGTGAACAGGCTGTGAACCATGTTCATGATTGTGCGATTTTTCCTCTCTGCCACGCCATTTTGCTGGGGAGTGAAGGTTGCAGTGAGTTGACGATGGATGCCATTGGTTGTACAAAACTCAGAGAATTCGTTTGATGTGAATTCCCCCCCTCTGTCAATATGTAATGCCTTGATACAGGTACCAATTTCCTTTTCAATCTTTATTTTGAAGAGTTGGAATCGTTTGAAAGCAGCTGACTTCTCTGTCAAGAAAAGGACCCAAAGTTTCCTGCTAAAGTCATCAATAAAGGTTAAAAGATATCGTTGGTGACTGTTGGAGATAGGAGAAATGGGTCCACATATATCCGCATGGAGAAGTTGAAGAGGTTGTGATGCTCGCCACATACTTTCTCATGGAAATGAGTTTCTGTGTTGTTTCCCCAGTACACAGTCCTCACATGGTAGAGTAGAACATCTCAGCTGTGGCAATCCATGAACCATCTGTTTTTGTTGTAGAGTTTGTAGACCACCAAAACTCAAGTGACCATATCGACAGTGCCAGAGATAATCCAAATTCTGTTCTGGAGTTAGAAAGCAGTTCTGATCATGAAGTTGGATCTTTGCAAGAAGAACAAACATTCTATTAAGGGTCATAGCTGTTTCGATGATGAGTCCTCTCTCAGGATGATACACTTTACACTTATTGTATCGAAACAGGATGGCCAAACCTTTTTCCTGCAATTGGCCAATGCTTAATAGATTGTTTTTCAAGTCAGGAATATAGAATACCTCTGAGATGACTTGTGGGATATTGTTAACTTGCAAATGAACCCGACCTTTTCCCATTACATCAATGCTGGAGTTGTCCCCTAGCTTGACTGATTTGCGAAAGTTCTCATCCAGTTCTGCAAAGAAATCTTTGTGTCCAAACATGTGATTACTGCATCCTGAATCTAGAAACCATGCTGTCTCATCAGGTGCTTTCTCCATATGCGCCATTAGAAGTAACTCCATTGTGCATTCATCTATTTCAACAGAGTCAAATTCTCTGCATTCATCCATTTCAAGAGATTCAGGTTCTGAACAAAGGTCTTTTAATTTCATCTTCTCTATATTTTCAACATATGCCATTAGTAATAACGGTTCATTGGTTTCAACATAATAGGCTTGTGATTGTGATTCCCTTTCTCTACTCTTCTTTGGACATTCATACTTGAAATGACCAAGGTCATGACAATAAAAACATTCAACAAGGGATTTGTCAAAGCTTTGCCTCCCACGACCACGTCCCCTTCCATGAAAAATGTTACTGCTACGACCAAATGTACTACTGTTACTGTTATGAGTAATCTTCAATGCTTGCTCTTCCACAACATGACTGTGCATGCGCTGCTCATGAACCAACAGGCTACTTTGCAGTTCATCAATGGACATGGTGTCCAAGTCTTTGGATTCCTCAATGGAGCAGACAACGTAATCAAATTTTGAAATCATAGATCGCAGGATCTTTTCAATAACAGTAATATCATTCAATGTTTCACCAAGAAACCTCAGTTTATTAGTGATAGTGAGAGTGTGGGAAAAATACTCAGAGATGGTCTCACCGTCCTTCATGTGGAGGATTTCAAAATCCTTGCGAAGAGCCTGTAGCTGTGCACGTTTGACCCTTGCGTTTTCTTGGAACTTTTTCTTCATAGAATCCCAGATTCCTTTTGAAGTTCCTTTATCCAAGATAGTCTCAAGAATTGAACGATCAATGGCTTGAAAGAGGTAATTCTTAGCTCGCAGATCTTTCAATCTTTGATCTGCAATCAACTTTTGTTGTTCATCCGAGAGGTCAGTGTCCTCTGCTGCAGCAAAAATACTAGTTTCAACTACCTGCCAGTATTCCTTGGAGCGGAGGAAGTTTTCCATCAGCATGCTCCAGTGATCGTAATGCCCTACAAATCGAGGAATTGCGGGTTAAACAAAACTGCCTTCATTCGTCATCTTAGCTGCGGCTAGAAGATGTTTCAGGAGAAAAACAATAAAGGCTCTGATACCAAATGTTGAATGATTAGTACTTAAAAGTGCATTTTTATCAAGGTTTTATATCATCATTTTGCACTTGAAGTATCAATAACTCCTTAACTAAAGCATGTTTTATAATAACGTATCTAATATATTAAGATACCTT
>Ga0325410_1003503_pt1 | contig 17730 bp, 11 predicted proteins | sample PopdelMetagenome_16_FD_206182 | JGI IMG/M metagenome (GOLD analysis project Ga0325410, IMG submission 206182) | Populus deltoides microbial communities from Bellville, Georgia, United States - Xylem-PdIQD-R3 | ecosystem: Host-associated > Plants > Phyllosphere > Stem > Wood/Secondary xylem...
ATTAATTTATAGCTTTCCTATCAGCTAGCTTTTGCTAAATATGGAAGTTGCAAAAGATATATAACTGCAATTCATGAACCAGTGGAAGTTCATTAGCGCAGTTCCTTTTACGCAGATTTGAATTCCTGTATTAAAGCCTCTTTGAGAGATTGTGGTAGCTACCGGTAATGTTTTAAAGTGCTTTTTATTTATAAATATATCAAAATAATTTTTTTTATTTTTAAAAATTATTTTTGATATTATCACATATTTAAAAACATAAAAAAAAATTTATTTTAAAAAAAAAATAAAAATTTTAAAATTTTTGAGAATGCGGTTTGCACTATATTCGCAAATACTTCTTTAAAGGAGTATTGGAAACACTATTTTTTAAAAAACATTACTTTTTTATATTTTCAAATCGTTTTAATATATTAATGTCAAATTTTTTTAAAAAAATAAAAATTATTTTGATATATTTATAAATAAAAAATATTTTAAATTATAATAATTATCATGATTCCAAACACCCTCTTACCATCAGCATCCGAGGGACAAACCAAGATAAAAATGAAAAAGATTTGGATTAACAAGCGAAGTCGATTGTGTGAGTTCTACCCAGCTGGAGTTTCCCATGAAATTTACATACGATTGGGATAAATTGGTTCCTAGGTTAACAATAAGAAATTGTTTTTTTTTATCATAAGAAAAAATTGATTCTAAATATTTGTAGTGTCTTTAATTATTTTTCAAATATTACATATTTTTATTATTGTTAGAGTATCTTCAAAGTTTTGGACGAGGCAGGATGATCTGAACTTAAAAACTTGAGATCAAAATCATCATGAATCAAGGACCAGGCACAGACCCATGAACAAATTGGATAGATTTTTCTGAAAAGTAGAGTTCTGAACAAAGAGAAGTAAAAAGATGCAAAAAAAAATCCAAGGAAACCAAGATGTGGTTATCTACATCCTTGTCTTGACATTAAATGACCTTGCCGAGTTGCCGGCTTCGGTTTGAAAAGCTACAAGGGGATAGGGTTAGGTTAAACTAAAATGTATTCAATCATTTTCCAGGTTGTGAAGGTGGCTTTAGTCAAATTAGAATTCTTGTATCAATTCAGTGATTTATAGAAATCAAACGCCACTAGCTCAGTAATTATTTCGAAATAAAGTTAAATTGATGTGAATTAGCAAGATCAAAGTGATGGTGTTCCTGTAAGTTTGCTGTTTAATGCTAGAGCTTGATGGTGTTCTTTGAATTGAAAAAAGTTACCTGTAAGGAGATCTTTAGTCAGAGTAGTCCAGGTTCTACACCTCCACTGAATTTGAAGGGATATTGTTTGTAATTCAGAACCTGTTCTTCACTCCATTAATTTTTAAGGTACAACTAATCTCTGTGATTCTATCTCCAATTCTCAAATCATAGAGGTCATAGTAGTCATGGTCGACCCATATTAAGATGGAAATGACAACTTTTACTTCTGTAACAACTCTGTGATTAGCTTGCCTTCTGTAGAAATCACTCTTTAAGTATAGAAAGTACACACCAGACAACATAGACCGTTAAATGCTGCTTGACTCTTCTGAAAATTTAGGAACATTTTAGGGTGCTGAATATTCTCTCTCTTTACATTCCATTCTAGCTTGTAAGGGTTAGGCTCATCAATGTTAATATTTACCTTGAAAAGATTTTCGAGAACTTATACAATTGAAAATGTAAGTCAGCTCTCTGATTGATGGACGTTTGGCATTGATGATTAGGTAAAGAAGAGCACCTTGAACTTGGGATGTTATTCCACTGTGTGATGTAGAGTTTGTGATTGAGCATCTTACTTCGAGTTTGCTAGATAATCTGGGCACTCCTATTATATGTTTTACTCTAAAACACTTTTGAAGTCTTTGGATCTGGTTTCTTTTGCATCCTGCTTTTCCTCTATTTAACTTTCTTGTTTTCTTTCTCTTTAATGGTTTACATTCCTTCGATAATTATTTTTCTTCAGAGCGTTCCACTTTCTCTATGTATACTTTCTGTGAACAGGTGTTGAAGTTTAATTAACTGTCAGAAACAGAAAGCACTGATCGTGCACCTTTATGGTACCAGGGCTCTATCCCAGCTTTCTAGTATGATTTTGCATAGCTTCAGCAATAGTCATGGCTAATCTTTTATATTTGTTTCTTCTGCATTTATGTCATCTTCCTTGCATTGACTTGAGAGTTGACTAAAATTTTGATTCATTTTAATTTAGTGGCTCCTTTTTTTACCCTCTTCTTTGCTTTATCTCTATTATTTCCTTTGCACGTTTGCCTCCTTCTGCTTGGTGTGGATATGTAAAATGTTCAATATATTTGAATTTCAACCTCCCAGTTTTCCTGACTTTTGAGATATATATTTGAGACAGGCTAGGTCCTTATTTTGAAATGATTCAATGGCAACTTTTGGACTTAGATGTTTATACTGTCTTGTTTTCTTTAATGTAGGGGTTACAAGCGATTTTTCAGACGAGCAATGCTTGAATCATCGGATTACCTTAAGGATGATTGCTTGAAAATTAATTGTACTGTTGGAGTAGTAGTTTCCGCAACAAATTGTTCCCAGTTAAACTCGATTCAGGTTCCAGAGTCTGATATAGGAGCTCATTTTGGCATGCTGCTCGACAATATGGAAGGTTCAGATGTTATTTTTAACGTGGCAGGTGAAAAATTCCAAGCTCACAAGTTGGTGTTGTTTGCCCGATCTCCTTTTTTTCGATCTAAATTTTTTGATGATGGCGTAGAGGAAGATGAACAAGAGATTGTCATTTCTGATCTAGAACCTGTGGTTTTCAAGGTGATTTTATTCCCATAAGATCGAATCTTTTAAAGGCATATTGGGTCAGGATTTGTGTTCTTGTTGGTTTTCTGTGTTTATTTATTTCTTGTGTGATTCCCTACAGGCTATGCTGCACTTCATATACCGAGATACTCTCACTGAAGATGTGGACATGGCAACTTCTACCTCTTCTCCTGTCTGCTCCGTGACTGAAACATTAACAACAAAGCTGCTAGCTGCAGCAGAGGTATGGCCTGGACAGACTCAGACTGGTGTGCGAGTCTCATCTCTGCAAGGATATATCTGTGAATTCTGTTTCCAGCATCCTTGCCTTGGCTGACTGTCATCACGCAACAGAGTTAAGAGCTGTTTGCCTAAAATTCGCTGCTGAAAACCTTGCAGGTAATTTCTAGTCTCCCCTTTTGAATTTCCCTTACCATTCATTATTTAGAGAATTGTAGGACTGTCAAAATAAACACTGTCAATTGAGGGGATAGGCTAAGGGCCTTTGTGAAATCCAGCTGTGAAGAACTGTAAAAATAAGTCCTCTGCATAAATATGTTGCCAAGTTATCACTTGGTGGTGGTAGGAGAAGGGCCTCACATCAATCACATCAACCTTGTTTTGATGTAGCTCTGGTGGGCATAGATTAACTGCTTGGCAATCATGTTCAACTTCATACATCTGTGTAGCCAGGCAAAATTGTCTTAAATTTGCACATCTAAAATGTAGCTCTTCATAGTGTGCCCAACTTGTACGGAAAGATAATGAGGAATGAGGACAGAAGTAAATGAAGTGGTATTTATGAGGGAAGCAAATGTTCCCACTGGAGTAATGTGTCAAGGTTTTCACTTGAAACTTAGAAGCATCACATAATGCAAACTATTGCTATTAACCACAGGTGTACATTATATATCTGTATCTCCTTTTATTCATGAACTGCACAGTTGGAAATTTGAGATTTATAGATATGCCTCATTGTTCAATATATGATGAATTGTTGGTGCTTGATACGGTTTTCTCATCTCCTTTGGGCATCATTACTGCAGCTGTAATGCGGTCAGATGGCTTTACCTACCTCAAGGAGAACTGCCCATCACTGCAATCAGAGTTACTGAAGACGGTGGCAGGTTGTGAGGAGGATTGCAGCAGTGAAGTTGGAAAGTCACGGAGTGTATGGGCCCAACTTTCAGATGGTTGTGACACCAATGGCCGAAGAGTCAGACAAAGAACCTAGTGTCTGGACATCCAGCTGACCTTTGTAAATGAGGGTGAAGACGGAAAAAAATGCAGAATAGAAAGCAAAAAAACGTTGTGTAACGTAGGAGGGCCTGCCATGTTTTTCAGTTTGAACTGGTGGTAGATTGCGGGTATGTTTTGTAAGCTGTCATGTTGATAACCATAAGCTGTGTTGTTTACTCGTGTTCTGAGTATGTATGGAACATGGCTTGTGAGATTTTTTCCCTTTTCCCTTTTAACATGCTAACAAATTATGTGTTTCTCAAATAGAGAGAAACAGCCTTCATTACTTGAAATTCCTTTCCTTTCTGCACTCTTTACTCCCATTTTCCATGTCTGGACTATCGAGTAGGAGCATAAAGTGCACTTGTTGCCATGTCTGCCTAGAGCAGCTCTAGCGAATGTCCCTGTTCTGTGGCTGCTGGTGTGTTAGTATATGTTTGGTGTATACTTTAAACCAAGTCTGCTGCATGGATTTATTTCAGGTATCAGAGGATGGGAGAGATTCGAAGGTAACCAGCTTTCACCATAAAGCACAGTTATCGTTTTGCTGCTGCATGGAGCTCTAACTCTAATTATAATTTAAAATAGTTAATATTTTTTTTATTATAATGAGATTAATTACGATTATTTAAATCTTAGTAGTTATGTTTTTATTATTGTGGAAAATGAAATTTAAAATATTATATGAACTAATAATTATTTTATATCATGCTTTGATTTTTATGCTTTATTGTTAATACATGATCATTATAAAATTGTTCTATTCTATTAATAAAAAAAAATTGCATTCTCAACTCACATTAATATCAATGAATGAAAAAGATTTAATTCTAAATGGTTTCTTTTGACAAATATTCTTAAATAAATAAATAAATAAAATTGATAAACTCCGATATATTGGATGAAGGAAGGTTATATTTTTTGTTTTTTTTTGGTTTTAATTTAAGAATGAAGAAATAAGCTCATGTTGCTTTGTAGGCAGATACATAAAGAAGAAGAAGAAGAAGAAAATAATCTTACTACAAGCATCTTGGATTAAGACTTAAGATTTTTTTTTATTGAAAAAAAATACATATTACTTAATTTTGTAATAGATTGGAAAGTTAGAACTTTTTTTTATACTCATTAGATCACGGGTCGGGTCGAGAGAATCCATTAAAAAAAATTAAATTAAAATTATATTATTTTGATAATTTTTTTTAAAAAATTAACAATTAAAATTTTTGATTGAATCATTACTATATCAACCCAAATTTTTTTTTTTTCAGCATGAGCGTCTTGATACAAAAGATAAATCTTACCCTGACATGAAAGGTAATATAACTCACAAGTAATATAAAATCACAAAATCCATGATCACAGTTATTTGTTTGAGATCTTTTAGTATTTTTAATTTTTAATTTATTTTAATTATATTAAAGTTACATGTTAGATAACTTTTGTTGGAGAATAACTCCCAATAAAATATTAATAGTAAAAATGAATAGAATTCACTTTAAATTTAAACTTAAATAAAAGGTTAAATGTTGTTGAGGAGGTGAGATGAATGCTTCAAAGCAAGCACCCATGGCATGATGCTGAAATTGTCTGTAATTTGCTTTACAAAATATCTCCATGCTAAAGATAGGGGATTGAATTTCCCCGCATATATGCATATTGAGAACCAATTTTTGGATTCAAATTTCTTCCATCACTAACACAAGATTTTGTCAGAGTTTCATTTGTAAATTTTGTCCCCTTTTCTTGTGATATTATTTACATTTGCAACTTACATATTTGTTCTTTTACCCTGGTGGGTTATCTCCTGGATGGTCAGTCCATACTCCTGTAGACAGTATTTTTCAAGATGAGCTTAGTTACACCCCAGCCTGATAATCCCAAGGTTTCATTAATAAATAATCTAGGTTAGTTTAATATGTTCTATAGCCAATCAGTATGTTATATGTAATATTATTATATTCATTTAAATATATTTATTATTAATATAGACTTCATTTATCTTTAATATTTATATAATATAATAAATATTCTTGGTTGATGCTCTCTTGAATACTAGATATTTATTAGAGCCATAGAGACTAATACATATTATGTTCTTTTTTTTATGAAAGAAAGTAGTTGTTCTCATAAATTAAGGTATAGAGATATCTAGAACTAATATGTAGGTGCTTGTTATAAGACATGTATGTTAAACTGAACTGCATGAGAATTCCATATATATAGATCCTCTATATCTATGGAAAGACTTACATGATGGTTGTGTAAGTGATTCATAAACTTGAAATCACTAAGTTATTTTATATAAAGAACATTATATTTTAATCTTGTTACATTTTATTTTAATCGAGGTAACGAAGGAGTGGAAATTGAGTATAACATGAATTATATGAAGGTACTTGAGAGATCAAGAGAGTATTCATCATCCTAGGTGAATTAAGAAAAATGTTTCATCTGCTCTCAAATAATATTGATTGAGAAATTCTTATTCAAGGTGGAATGATATTTGAAAAGAGTTTCAAATCTTATTCAAACAATCAGTGACCATTATATAGAGAACAAACATGATTTAACATGATAGACATACTCCATACTTTAATATTAAATCATAACATTATCGATGAAAGGATATTAATTACACTGAGAAACTGGTCACTGAAAGGTTAAGTCAAACCATTAATGACTTTTCTAATATTTGAAGGATCATGACATGTTGCTAGATGATGCATCTGATCTTCAAACACTACACCATTAAACAGTTTTACCGACGGACTAATTCCTTCGGTGAAAGGCATGAACTTCGTCGGTGAAATTATTACCAACGGTCTCATCGATGGAATAAGGTCGTTAGATACTAGTCGTCGGTAATTCTCCTTTTTGTCGCTAATTCTGTCGCAAATAAAAAAAACCACCCAACGACGGAACACCGACGGTCTTACAGACGGATACGCGCGCCAAACAAAAAAAATTTCCCGCGAGAACATTAGCGACGGACTACACCTGTCTAAATTTTCAACGGTAATTACCGACGAATAATCTGTCGGTAATAGTTATGGTAAACACCGATGGAAATATTTCGTCAGTAATTATGGCATCGGTGGTAATTGTTTGGCAACTCTCTGTGAAATACCAATGGAAATTATCTGTTGGTAAAGCCGTCTGTATTTAAACACCAACGGCAATATTCCGTTGGTAATTATAGCATCGGTGGTAATTGTTTTGCAACTTTCTGTGAAATACCGACGAAAATAGTCTGTCAGTATGTATTTAAAATATATAAAAACAATAATTTATTAATAGTAAAAAAGCTTAATAGACAAATAAAATTAGAATAAACATTAAAAATAAAAAAATAATGTTAAATAATATTCATCCAAATATTCATTACAAATTTAAGGTGTTTAAAAAACAAAATTAAACTAGAATAACGGCGGAGCTGGAGGAGGAGGAGGCTGGTTGTTCTCGGGACCGTACGACAAAAAAGGAGCTGCACATGTATCATCACCCATCTTTGATCTCATCTCCATGACCATTTGACGGAGCTGATCATAATTCGTCGAGAGTTATTGATATTGTTGTTTCAAGGCAACCAACTCCTTAGATTAGGTGCTCGATACTGATGGTGAGCTCCCAACGGTTGAGACACTACGGGCCGACCGCAAGTTTTTGGCCGTAGTGTTGGAGAGCCCGTAGACTCGATTTTTTTCGAGTCCACCATATGATCCCACCTCCATCCACAAATCTGGATCAAAATCTGGATGGGTCGAAAGATTGTCCCCATATCTCTCCCTCAACCTGCTATTATAGGTCTCCTGAAAATTTTTAAAAAATCATCATATGCAATTCAAGAAAATAATAACTTACAAAATAAAATGAATGAACGAACATCCCATGAAGTGCTGAGCACGGTTGTCCATGAACTGCTGCACCCCCTTTTGGCGATCTTGACTCCGCACATGCGTCTCTACAAACAGCTCCATTGGACTCGGCTCACGTCCAAGAGATGCAGCCTGTAAGGAAAAAATAGGTTGAAAGTTAAATATATTATAAGGAATGACAAATTAATTAATAATATATTTCATTAAAATTAATCTTACCATTCGCTTTGCATGTGCGCTGAATGGGACGGATCCGCCAGTGTGCGTGGTTACCGAACCAAGAATTTGTCGGTTCCTGTTGTTGGTGCCGAAATGTGAGCGCTGTGAGAACCGCTCTGAGGTCACGTGCTAAATATATGCCGTCCATATTTTCCCCGAGATGAATGGCGGTTTGAATTCCCGCCAAACTGCCACTTCATTCCATCCTTCAAGACCATTATCCCTCGCATGTTTTTTTGATTTTTTTTTGGTGTCATACCAAAAATCATGCAACCTACTTCCATATTAACAAATTAGAATTTAAAACATAAAATTATAAAACAAAAATAAATATTATTTTCAATGTTACCTAGTTGCCACGTGATTCTCCCATACCCTCCTCACAACATTGTTGTTCGCCCTATCCCACTCAAATTTGTTCTGTGTATATAAATAATTCATATAAAATAAAAATAATACAAGATATAAAATTATAAAAATAATTTATTAAAAATAAGCTGGAAATTAAAAGTTAACACCGACCTGAAATCGCTTAAACTATGCATCGATATTAGGTTTCCACTCAGGATGTTTGGAAACCTGGCTCCATTGAAATAATAGAATCTCCATCGACGATTTAAACGCCAATGTTATAGCCCTTGCAGCCTCAATGTTTGTGAACTTGAAATTAAATAAAAGTAATAATATTAATTAGTTGTTCATAAATTATGTTATAAGTATATAAAAAAAAACTAAAACCTAAACAAACTTACATTGAGAGGTCATCCTTTCATTGTGCCTGGTACTTGCGGTTGAATTGGCCTCGCTGTGAAGGCACACCGCTTCTGCGCTGTGAAACCGCGCTAGAAGAGGCAGCATCACAAGTTGGCGCAGATTCCTCGCCGTGATCAGCACCTAAGGAAATGTCCTCCTCGCTGCTAGAAGAACTAGCTGCAATCGTCTGCTGACGACGTGCTGTAGATTTTATTCTACGCATCTACATAAATTTATACGAATAATTACATAATTAACTTCGATTATTTAAATTTTTTTTGACAGAGTCTCCCTTATACTGGAAGGTCCTAAGTTATTGACAAAATCATTTTACATTTCCAATTTTATTTTACATCCCGATCCAATCATCCTAGATCTCAACCCAATTCATCATCATCAACACAAAACATCTTATTCAATAACATTATATAATGTAATTCAAGTAAAAGAATCAATTTCAACCATGAACATTCATTGTTAAATTGGTACTTAGAGTTACAAACATTAAATTAAAGTCATACATTCAAATTTACGGATTAATATTACATTTCAAGTTTTAGGAGACAAGACTCTTAATTTATAAATAATTACATGGTCAAAAGCAAAAGATAACTAAATCAATATCATTCCTGATACGACCTTAATGGACCTCAAAATAAAAATTAATGTGTACACATAAATATAAAAATGTAATAACAAGCAATAACAATGACAGGTAAACAATAACATCCTAAAATTAAGATAAACTAATTAAATTTAATTTTATATTTCAATTAACATTTAAAACATAAATTCAACAATAACAATTATAGCAATACAAACAATAATATCCTAAATTAAGATAAACTAATATAATTAACATTTAAAATATAAATTCAACAATAACAATTATAGCAATACAAACAATAATATCCTAAATTAAGATAAACTAATTAAATGTAATTCTATATATTAATTAACATTTAAAATATAAATTCAACAATAACAATTATGGCAATACAAACAATAATATCATAAAATTAATAAATAAAATCAAAAAACTAAAAAACACTATGCAAAATAACCTAAACACAAAACAAACAATACACAAAACTAAAAAACACTATATCAATTCAAAATAAATTTAGGAATAAAAAATACTTGCCTCAATAGTGTGTTGAATTTAAGATTTTATCTACAAACAATACACAAAATAAAGAACACCAAAAAAAATAATCATAATTAAAATAAAAAAATACAAAGATAAAGAAAAAGAATACATACCTTTTAAAACTACCACCAAAACAATAAAATCTCTTCCAAAAACCAAATAGAAACGGAGAGAAGAAGAGAAATGGAGAAGAAGAGAAATGAAGCCGAGAGAAAAAATGAACTAAATAGGGGGAGGGGGGTTTTATATATCAATATTTCTGACGGTATTACCGACGAAAATTTATTGTGGTCGGTGGCATTAAATTCCATCGGTAATGCCGTTGGTAATTAATTGATATTCGCACCAAAAAAGTTTGAAAATCCTGCCAGATTTTTCAATCCGTCGGTACTTGTGCCGATCGACACTCGTCTGACATGCGTGCGCTTCGAGATGTGCGTAATCCGTTGGTGACTCCGTCGGTGAAGCCATCGGTGACTCCATCGGTGATTGTGGCATAATCTTGTAAATTGTTTTCAACTCTCTGTGAAATACCGACGGGTTATAGTCCGTCAGTGTACTCGTCGGTGAAACCGTCAATATTTCTTATTTTTTGTGTATCACCTTCACAAAATCTTGAATTGCAAACTTACTGCACACACAGCACAATAACAAGAGCTGACCATTAAAGAAGAATAAATATTTCATGTTCCAAAATATTACATTATAAAAATAAGGCTTTACAACATGTTTAGTTAGTCAGAATTTTTATTTTCGTCCTCAATTGAATTGTTATCATCAGCTCCATCACATTCTTCAATGTGGTTATCATCTTCTTCAACAACATTCTATTTTCCACTAGTAGAGCTCAAAACAACATTCAACTCCTTTACGTCAACATTAACAAAACTATCGTTGAAAACATGAAAATTCAAATTTTCTTCTAAGTCAATCGAAGGAGCAACTCGGTATGGTTCAACCAACTCACTAGCTTGAAAGACTTCATCTATCACACTTGTGTCTTCTTCTCATCCTGAACAACCTCGACACGACCCTTGGGTTTTGTTTTCTAAACGGATAATCAATCAACTCTTGATCGGTCCTTTCTAAAGGAAGGGTTGTATGTGTAATAAACTTGTTGGCATTGTTTTGTGAAAACAAAGATGTTGTTTACGTTGCGGTGTCTAGCTTTTGAGTTGATTTCAATGAGGATCTATTCTGATTCCTCTGTCAGTTGTGTCATACCAATAGCATTTGAATAAAAACACTCTATTTTGCTCGCTATGATATTGCAGTTCGATGACCTCTTCCAATCTACCGCAGTAGTCAACTTCAAACTCATTAAAAGTCGATCCCTTAATACAAACACCGTTGTTGTATGTCTTTCCTCCATACCCGTATTCTTCAGTATAAAAGACATATCCATTGACAAAATACACGTTATAGCACTTGACTTTTCTTTTAGGGCCCAAGCTTAGTAAAGACAGTGAAATAGCAGCACTACCTCCCATTTGATAAACCTTGTAAATTAAATACAACAATAATCAATAAACAGATATTATGTAATATTGACATACAATTAATTACATTGCAAGAGATAATGAGTTTGTGATAGGACTTACATGTGTTCTAAACCATGTGGCAAATTGTTCATCTTGTAATTGAAAGATCTGAGATTCGGTCAGTTGTGAGTTATTGGACAGTAAGTATCGTCGATGTTGCCTGCAAGGTTGTTCCAAATTATATGAGTTTATGGTATCACAAAACATAAATAGTACACTCTTGACAAAGTTTAAGTCAAACATCTACTTACTTAATAAAAGGTCTCAACTCATCACAGTTAAATAGGACATAATTGTGTGCTTGTTTGAACTCTATTTCAGAAAAATATCTTCCCCTCACGGCATTTTTAGGTGTGGGTCGTCCAGGATTGGAGAATATTGACAAGTTTCCACTTGAAGGCATTTCACCACCACCATCATGCTGTGGAACACGGTTGGTCCTTGTTCTCAAATGAGGTTCGAAATAGTATGAGATAAATGTTGAGATCTCCTCAACAATATAGGCCTCACATATTGACGCCTCAACATGCGCCTTGTTCTTAACTTTTTTTTAAGATTGAACAAGTACCTGCATATATATATATATATATATATATAGAATTAATGAAAAATTATCAATTAAAAAAAATTAATTATGAATTACATAGCTCCTGTAATATCTGACCTCTCGAATGGATACATCTATCTGTACTGGACCGGTCTTCCAAATTTTACCTCAAATGGTAAATGTACGGGTAGATGCTCCATTGAGTCAAAAAATAATGGAAGGAATATCATCTCAAGTTTGCATATTGTCTCGATGATATTCGTTTCAAGCCTTTCAATGTGATCATCATTCAACTTGCTGAAGCATATATCTCTGAAGAAATGACTGATCTCCGTTAGTGCATCCCATATCCCATTTGGCAACAAATCATGAAAAGCTAATAGGATGAGTGTTTGCATAAACACATGGCAGTCATGACTCTTCATTCCATATAATCTACATTCCTCCGTATTAACCAGCCTTGATATGTTCGAAGCATGTCCTTCGGGGAAACGCAAACTCTTAAGCCATTTATAGACTAGTAGTTGTGTATTTTTCTCTAACACGAAGCTTGCTCTTGGTTTTGCGACCCGTGACCCATCATAAACCAACTCCATATTTTTACGGTTACAGAACACCGCTACATCCATTATAGCCTTGATGTTGTCCTTTGTCTTCCCCTTCACATCCATGACGGTGTTGAAAATGTTCTTAAACACGTTCTTTTCAATGTGCATGACGTTAAGGTTATGGCGGAGAAGATTGGTTTTCCAATAAGGAAGCTCCCAAAAGATACTTCGCTTCACCCAATTATAGATCAAACCAAAACCATGAAACTTCTGCTTACCTGATTGGAGACCAAACACAATGTCACCGTACTCTGACATAACATCAAACAATTCTTCACCGGAAAGACGTGGGGGTGCAACATCCTTTTCAACTCTGCCAACAAAGAAATCATTTTTGTTCTTTCTGTACCTGTGATTCGGTGGCAAGAAATGACGGTGACAGTAAAAAAAGAAAGCTTTACCCCCATTTGTTAGCGTGAATGCCTTGTTGTTCTCCATACAATATTGACATGCTAGCTTTCCATGTGTGCTCCAACCAGAAACCATTCCATAAGCGGGGAAATCATTGATAGTCCACATCAAAGCCGCTCTCATAATAAAATTCTGTTTCCTCATAAGTCAAAGCTCTAGAGGACCACAACTGCGTCAACTCATCAATCAACGGACGAAGACAAACATCTACATTCCACCCCGGACTGCTCAGACCTGGTATGACCATAGATAAAAACATGAACTTTGGCCTCATACACATCCTCGGTGGCAAGTTATAAACTGTCAGTATAACTGGCCAACAAGAATAAGAAGCAGCAAATGACCTGAATGGGTTGAATCCATCTGTACACAACCCAAGACGCATGTTTTTTGATTCAGCTGAAAAGTGCGGATGCACACTGTTAAAGTGTTTCCAGGCTTCACTGTTAAAAGGATGCACCATCACTCCATCAACCACATGGTGTGATTGGTGCCATGTCATGTGCTCAGCAGTCCTTGGTAACATGAATAACCTCTGCAATCTATGTGTGATTGGGAAGTATCTAAGTTTTTTATGCCACGAGAGTCTTCCCTCTACCAGTTCTGGGTTTGTAACGGGAATGCCCACATGTCATGCACTCAGTCATCTCAGCATTTTCAAGGTAGTATAACATGCAGAAGTTAGGGCATATGTAAATTTTCTGATGTCCTAAATCGAGGGGTTTCATCATAGACTTGGCAGCATAGAAGTTCTCTTTCAGCCTGTTCCCTTCAGGTAAAATGCTTTTCGCCTATTCGATAATCTTGTCATAACCGGCCTCACTTAACCCGTGATTTGACTTGATGGTGAATACCTGTGCTACGACTGATAATTTACTGTGGTTCGTGTAGCCATCCCATAATGATTCGTCAGAATCTTTCAACAGATAAAAAAACCTTGCTGCATCTGCATTAGGTTCTTCTTCTACGATTGGACATTCCCTGACATTACCTTCACTCATTCTCATTGCATCCATAACCATATTCCTGTAAGGATTACTGTTCTCATTTCCAACTTCATGCATGTTGCTAGCACTAGAAGTTGACCCAACCACCTGTTCTTCCATGCTCTAATCAGGAACAGATAGTTCTCCGTATGCATACCAACACAGGTAATCCTCCATGAACCCTTTGGTTAGAAGATGCACCGTTACAACATCTTGATGCAGAAACTTTTACATTTCCTGCATAGACAACTAATACCGCCATCAGTAAAATTCCTAGGAATAGATGTTGCGAAATTAATAAAACCCTGAACACCGTTACAATAATCCATCCTCCACAATCCTTGGGATGAGTCCCTATACATCCATGAACGATCATCCATGACTTTTATTGAACCTCTATAAAACATAACAAAAATATTGGTTTTCCCTAACATTATCCAACAAACTAAAAAAACACTTCTGTTAAATATTCATTATCAATTATCAACGTTCATACATATATAAATTTACGAAAATCATAACTTCGCAATAGAATTGATAACAATTAAAACAGAACCGTTAAACAAGCTATTAATTATTTATTTTATCACAACACATTTAATTCAGTATAATTCAAACAAAATTTCAACAATTTACAAACAAATATAATTTGACAAAATCTAAAACAAACAATAACAACTACAAAATTATACATTCATACTACAAGTTTCTTTGACAAATAACAATAAAACAAGTACATACGTTAACAAAATACAAATACTAAAAAAACAATAAAATTCACATTTAAATGTTAAAACTAAAAAGGATAGATTTACTTATGAAAAATGATAAAATCTATAAGAACGGATATTGTGACCACGTACAAAAGTATAAGAAGAAGGGGAAGAAGAAGGAGAAATAAAGGAAGAGGGTGTCGGCAGAAGGGGTATATAATGGCTTTACAGATGGAATCACTGACTGAATGTATCCGTCGGTGATTCTATCAGTGATTCCGACAGTGAAAGTGCCACGTCACTGTACGACTAACTCGGTTTGAATCCGTCGGTCATTCCATCGGTAAAATTGTCTGAAAAAACTCCACGTCACCACACCGTTGTATCTTTCCAAACAAACTGTATAGGCCGTCGGTGATCCGCTCGGTATATACCGATAGAATTGGAGACGGAATTATTTCCATCGGTAAGAATTACCGACAAAAAAAGTTCGTCGGTAATTTCGTTGGTTTTCGCCGGTTTTCTGGTAGTGAAATATAACTTAATCAATTGTTGAATTGATAATAAATTAAATTATTAAATTTATTAAATTATATTTAATTAGAATTATAATTTATATTTGGATCAGCATATTAGAAACCTAATGGGTCACACACATTAAGAGCCATTAATCAAAAATTAAATTGGAATGGTTTAATTAAGTATGACTTGATTAAAATATATTTTAGAAATTAAGGATTAGAATATAATTAATACATGGATTATATTTCTAGACTTAGAAAAATCAAGTAAGGACTTGATTGAGTTAATTTCTAAAATTATCCTGAATTAATATATGAATATTATTCAAAGGAAAAATTGATATTTTGCTAATTTATAGAGTTTTTTAGATTTCCTTATAAATAGTACACCATGTCTTTTATTTTAGTGTGATTGTCTGTTAGACAAAAAAATTACGTAAGTCACACAATAAGAGTTAACACTCTACGCATAGAAATCCTTCTCTTCCAAATAGAGATTTATGAGATTTCTAATTGGTGGTTCGTGTGGATTATCGTTGGAGGCCGGACAATGGGAAGAAGATCAAATCTTCAGGTAATAAACCCTTAAACAACGTTTGATTTGTGTAATGGGATCTTAGGGACTTCAAAAATAATTTTGTTTTATTGTTTTCATTGCGTGTATAATATTCGGGAACTCAATAGTGGTATCAGAGCCTTCGTTAGACAATTAGGTTTGTTAATTGCATGTTTTAATTGTTATTGACGTTAATTATGAATTACATTTGTGTGCAAATTTAAGTTTCCAAAAAGGTATTTTTTTTCTCTGATTATTCTTTATGGTTACCACTTTGGCCAGATTTGACAGAAATTTACCATTGATATATATATTTTTTTAAATTGTTTTAGGTGGTTGCAATAACAACTAGCGGCGACACCAACGTTGCTGGTGCACCTGACTGTGCTACATCCACAACTAGATGCCGATGGCAAAAAAGCCACGACATCACTAGACTAGAGCAATGACGCGAGGGCTGTTACCTTGTGTTGCCACCAGGTGCAATGATAGTATTGTTGTTGCTGCTGATGACTGCCACTGACGTGGGCAAACCACATCGGCAACAACAAGGCAGCTGCAACATGAAAGATATATGGGAAAAATTACAATTATGCCCTTGAGCTTTGTTTACAGTTGTTTGAGTGTGAGAATTATGATTCTACCCCTGCAACTTATATCTAATTACTTTTAAGTATATTTAGGGGCTGAATTTATGATTTAACCCTTCATATATGGAATAATGATTTTATATTAAAATTGAAACCTGAAATTAAATTAATTATATAATTAAATCTCCTAATTAGATTATAATTGAATTGAAATGTTTAAATCATTTTTTTTGAGTTTTGTCATATCTTAATAGGATTAGGATTAGAGAAAGTTTTTAAACCAAAATAGTTTTATTTAATTGATCCTAAAATAGTTTAGGATATTAATAAGAATTTTAATATGATTAATTTTCTTATTAAATTTTGAAAAATATTTTTTCAATAAAAGAATCTATATTAAATTGGGAAATTATCAAATTGGATTTGAGTTTAATATTTCTAAGTGTTAGATTTTTTTTTTAAATTGCACATGAAGCTAATAATTAGAATTGAAGCATGCAATAATTTTATTATGTATATTAATATGTTCTTATACATGATGAATGATTATGGACATTAAAGACCAATACGATTGTGTTTTTATGGTTGAATGATTGTAATATTAAATAGACTTGCGTGTCTTGCCTTATCTCTATTTTTTTTATAGGTTGTAATTCTTTTTTTATCTAATTCCCCTCGAATATAACTCGAGGTTTTTTAATTAATTATATAAATGTTATGTAATTTAAAAATGTAAAAAATTGGATAGAAAATTATTATATAATCCAAGACGGAAAAAGAAATGGCGATGAAGGTAAAATTGATATGCTTCCAATGGACTTATGGAAACTTGCTAAAGCTATCTAGGATCTGACTATCTAAGTGGACGACTTTTGGTTTGTGGCAACTAAGTTTTTTAAAAATTATTTAAAACTAAAAAAAATCAAATCTTCAAGTAATAAATCTCTAAATAACTTTAAATTTTTCTAATAGGATTTTAAAAACTTCTATATAAATTTTTTATTATTTTCACAACATGTATAATATTCAGGAACCAATGGTGGTATTATATTTGATGAAGAGGCATTGAAATTATCCTCCTAGAGGCATAATTTCTTAAGAGAAACCAGCTGTGAGTAACAACAGTTGGTATTTGTTCAGTTCTATTCTTTATTAAATCTATTCTGCATTTAATCAAAGTCCATTTCTTGGTTTCTGGGAAGTTGCAGATTAAATGTTTTTGATT
>Ga0325410_1003508_pt1 | contig 17718 bp, 17 predicted proteins | sample PopdelMetagenome_16_FD_206182 | JGI IMG/M metagenome (GOLD analysis project Ga0325410, IMG submission 206182) | Populus deltoides microbial communities from Bellville, Georgia, United States - Xylem-PdIQD-R3 | ecosystem: Host-associated > Plants > Phyllosphere > Stem > Wood/Secondary xylem...
GAACCGAACTTATACGTGGGAGGATTTGTTAAATATCCATGTAAAGGATAAAGGGGAAATATTATTTTATGAATTAAAATATGCCAGAATAGTATTTTCCGTATAAAACAAAATGCAAATTCTTCTTTATCTCATCTCCCCACATCCGAGTCTCAAAGGCCAGTTAAGAATCCATGGCATCTTTTTTTTTTTCCTGAAAAGTTACCAAGGAAGCTAGCTGGTGTGGAGAGAGGAGAGGCATGTGCCATTCCCAGTATACATCCATGAAAACAAGATCACATACGGAAGACCTTTCAATCTCCACCATTCTCTTCCACGAAAATAATAAATTGGTGATTTGGTATCACTAAAGTGGATATTAATACGTGACGACGACGACGACGACGGAGAATTGGCCACTTTGAATTGAAATTTGATTCTACATTACCTTCTAGAATTTAATTTGAAGCCTGGGATCGACTAATCAAACTCTGTTCATAAACTGTAGGAGAACAACCAAGCAAATGTCCCTCTCACAAATTATCAATGAATTATTAAACCCACCGGGGGAGACCATTTCTTTGTCAAAGTCATGTAACCTAACTACAGGGCCGGACGCCATCACGCACAACCAGTAGGAATCGGGACTTTTTTTTTTCCAACCTGAATTGACTCTTTGGTTTTGAGCCTTTATCTTCTTGTATTTTAAGCACTGTTAACGTGGAGACGCAATGCGATATTGTAAGCTGTAACGTTAGGATGATTTGATAGCATGTTTTGACCTGAACTCTCTATGGAGTTTTGTATTTAGGGCTGGATTTTATAAGCTTTTGAAGTAGCATGAAAAGCCCCTGATCAGTTTAACATTTAAATTTGGAACATGGTCTTAGCTGAACGTGCTGAGTTCCCGAGTCAGATAAAAAGAAGTTTATAAGTCGCTTTGAAGAGCCAAAAAGTGGGAGAACATGGATTGTATTAGAAAATATTACGTTATTTTAAGTTTTAGGTAAATCAGCCCCTCTACCAAATGGGGTGGTGGCGCAGTTGGCTAGCGCGTAGGTCTCATAGCTTCTGAGTTATCCTGAGGTCGAGAGTTCGAGCCTCTCTCACCCCAAGTGTGATTTTTTTCATTTCCCTTCTCTTTTCATATTCTTCCCTTTTCTTTCAAAGCAGAAATACAAATCATCGACAATGGAAAAACTTGAGTTGGGACCAGCTGGCTATGTGCATATATACGAATATTGGAGACCTTTCTTTGGTTGTCGCATGTGTACTTTCCTTGAGACTTAGGCCTTTGGCATCGAGTAAAAATGAAATGCTCGCACTACTGATGTGATGAACATGGAGCCGTTCCAGAATATGGCATCCAATCTATATTATAGGACAAGACATCGTGTTTCCACAGAAGCATTTTGAGAAGTGAGGGATCACTAAGATCTATCTCATCATGATGACTATAAGAGGGCGAGCTAATTCTCTTCAGTCATCCTGATTTGCACGAGTTATAGAACAATCTGATTAACATAGATTAATCTAAACATAACTAAAAACATTCCGAGAAGGCATTTTCCTGTAAGTGAGCATACTTTTACAAACCACCGAATTAATGCCCACTATATTCCTCCAAATGTTGTGGAGCCTACCCTTCCCGTATTTCACCAAAGCCTACCTCATTTGAGTCGACGAGACCTTCCACGTCACTCCCACCAGCCAGAACCATTTGCATCTGTCAGCAGTAAAATGAATCACTGCGTCTCAGTACAAAAGAAAGCATATGATCTCAACAGAAAAGAAACTCCAAAGAGTCCACAGACAGAAATAATGAAGATCTCTTCTTTGGTCTTCGCATATGTACTTGGGACTTTGGTCTTCAGTATTGAGCAAAAATGAAATGCTTGCCATATTCGATGTGATGTACATGGAAGTAAGACAGGTTCCAATCTATATTCCAGAATATGGCATCCGATTTATATTCTAGAACAAGACATAATGTTTCTACAAAACCATTTTGAGAAGCGGAGGGATCACTGGGATGTCATCAGGATGGCGATATAAGAGGGTGAGCTAATTCTCCAGTCATCCTGATTTGCATGAGTTACAGAATTATCTGATTAACATGTGTTAATCTAAACATAATTAAAAACATTCCGAGAAGGTGTTTTCCGCAAGTGAACATACTTTCACAGACCAATTAATTAATGCCACTCTATTCCTCCAAATGTAGTGGAGCCTACCCCTTCCCATATTTCACCATAGCCTACTTCCTCCGAGTCGACACCTTCCATGTCACAGTCCCACCAGCCAGAACCGTTTGCATCTGTCAGCAATAAAATGAGCCACTACGTCTTAGTGCAAAAGAAAGCATATAATTTCAACAAAAAAGCTTTTAATTTCTCTTGTAGAAAGCATACTCACAATGATTGTAGAGAGGCCTTTGTTTTTTGTTGCCAATGAAGCTTTCTTTTCTTCCTTTTTGATTGGGACTTGGATGAACTCCCAAAACTAATGAAGGCTTTCGTGCAGTATGGTTCTGGCCACCACCTTGCAAACAAAATTCATAAACCATAAATAAAAGGCCGTAAGAGTGAAAAGGTTCAGTGTATTTGAAAGTGATGGTTGGACTTGCCAGTGAAATTTGATTTTTGCAAAAATGGGTTAAGAACCCAACAGATGATTACTGAATGTCAGTATCTTTGGTTTTAGATTTTTCATGCTCATTTCTTTTTCTGCCACTCTGCTCGGAAATCTTCATGTACTAGGATAGAACTATGAGTCATGTTTTCAAAATCAAACAAATACTCAGAATTTGAACATCCTACAATTTAGTTGCCCTTCTTTATTGACATGGGGAAATTTCTTCCATTTTCTTGGCATAATAATGTTTACGGCATTACTTCATTAATGAATAAGATTTTTAAGGTTTAAGGAATAAAAGTCCTAGTTTGATAAATCAAGCATAACTCTTAATTCAACTATTAGATCAAGCTGAAATTTTGATAGAAGATTTTAAAGGTCATGTTTCTTTTTGAGTTAAAATTTCATGAAGATTAGTGATCAGGAAGGTGTTCAAATAAAAATTGGAAGTTACAATGCGGGAATGTTTTTATTTACCTTGTTGTATTTGAATTTTTTTTCCTATTTATATTAAGACTTTTAATTTGATTAGTACTATTTAGAAATCTTAATGCTAGATGGATTCTATTAATTAGATAAGTTTTAATTAATAATCACTTCCTATAAAGGATTTTAGTTTTAATTAGAAATCATTTTCTATAAAAAGATTTTATGACTAATATAAATATGGTAGTCTAGTTTATTTTGAGAAAAAAACATTATTATTTAGACTTTTAATAAAACACTAGAGAGTTTTCTCTAAATTTCTCTACAATTTAAGTTTGTAACTTTGGGTTTAAGAACCCTAGCTTTATCCACGTTATACACCAAGTTATCTATCCTGTTTGATGGCAAAGATAGGTCTGGCAATTAGACCCACAACAACATCAAATAAACTATAGAGATGCATATAGATTGGGAAGCTACATATCATGTTCAAGACATGCGTATGATCTATTCTATGCATTATGTATAATAAAAATCTTATAAGGATTTCCAGAATCCCAATTACTCTAGCTTATCAGGTTTTCCTAATTTCCTCAACCGTCTGACGTTAAACACAAAAAAATTGCCTAACAGTGCTACTGATATCACTGGAACACCTCACGAGAAAAGGAAATATGTAAAAATTTCTCATTTTGGGGCAGGGATTAAGCATTAGGCCACCTAAATTCACGCACATACTTGAGCCCAAGCTAAGTGTTTTTCTTTTACACGGGAAATCACAGTAGCATAAAACACAACATCAAATTAAATGTATTTCTGGCAACCAAACAGAAAGAGTAACAATTCCGAATGGCTTGAAGCAAAATATTAAATGAAATAGAGAGTTTGAACTTGCTATATAAGATAAGGCATACCTCCGAATAGGTTCCTCTTTCTGGATCCTGGCACATCATTTACAGTAGAGGTTCCTACATTACCAACATGACTTGAACCTATAACAGATGAAGTGGTGGAGGTTCCAAAATCACAATCACCAGATGAACCTAAGCCAAATGAAGAGCTAGAAGTTTGTTTTTCACTGGATGGACCCTTACCATCTCCTTTTTCACCATCACCGACCGAAATTACATCATCCCCTTTTTCTACTCTCGTAGGCTTAAACTGCTGAAAAACAACATCATCAAGAACAGAACTCCTTTCTTCCTTTTCCTTTTGAACCTCAATTTGGTGATCAGTAAACCCGCCACCATTGCTAGGAGGACCTAACGGCGTCCAGAAAGGCCTTGACTTCCCCTGTAAGAAGATTAGACCATTTTCCTCAAAACCCCCAAATTTAAACGAGATCAATGCATGTTCAATCCGTTCTTCATTCTTTACAGCCTTAATAAAAATCCAAGAAAATCAAGAACAGAAGATCAAATTTATAGTTGTTTAAAGCTCAAAACTAAACCCTCCATCAAAAGTCATCAATCACAGAGCAGCTAAAATAGGCTTCATAATTGAAAAGGCAAACTGAAAAACAAAAACACATAAGCCTTATTCTGTTTCACGTTTCCCCAATTTTCTCTGCAGCCAAACAGCAGCTACTGAAGAATTAACTAATTACCTTAACTGTTTTGGGTAGGACAGAACTTTTGTGCAACTTCTTGTCAAGGAAATCAGAAAAAGAAATGCGGGGGCTCTTCTTCGTATCTTCCCTTTGCTCGTCTTGATTTGAATCTTTAGCGCTACTGAAAATCAAACAAAAAAAAGCCACAATCTTTAGCACTAATTACGCATAAATCATCCGTTAAAAAAATTAAGAAACAGATGATAATAATAAAATCCCAGGGATGGTTTGGTTACGGATTTGAAGAGCGAAAGATGAAAGATGAAGGAATTGATCGTTGACCCAAAACCCTAATTGTATTTTGCTTTGAATGCATTTCTACTCGTTTGCTTTCCTTTTGAACAAAAGAAAATCTTCAAGTCCGATACCTTTTGTTTCATGGCATACATTATTAGTTTTTTTAGTTTTGGCGCTATAATTTTAAATCTTGCGTGAAAATAAATTGTTTGTTCATATGGAGCGGGATTTTTTTTTCAAGTCTCTATCTCGCATTTTTATCCTTGCCCCGGTCGTAGGCTGACTCCGAATACTTGGTATAAAATTGTTTCTCTCTCTTTTTAGTTTTCTCCATTAATTTTTGAGTGCTAAAATTTAATTTTTCCATAGAAGGATCTGTAGGTTTTTTTTTCTTCTGAAAAGTAATTTTTAAAAAATTATTTTTTATTATACTACCAAACATCAAAAAATAATTTACTTTTTTAGAATTTATTTTCTCAAAATTTATTTTTTTAAAAAAATTATTTTTCAGCAAACAAACAGAATTTTAAAAGAAGTTTTAAGTTTAGATTGATATACTTACGGGAAATTATGCATGCACGAGAAAACCTATATTTAAAATTTGATTCTTAGAAATAAAATGTAATAGCATCAAAACTTCGTTCGACTCTTGAAAACTCTCAGATCATACAACAAACGCTAGGAACAAGTCTACTTGGTATTAAGTAATTAGAAGAGGAGAAGTGGGAAAAAAAAAAGAGTAATTAGAAGGCAAAATAAAGTCTAGAAGGTAAAAAAAAATGAGTTATCTATAGACTGCAAATCAACGTTGATAATTAGTAAGAAGAAGAAGAAGAAGAAAAGATTGATCCGATCCACACCAGCGTGGGCCAATTATCTGGTGTAAATTACAGACTGAAGAAACCAACTATTGTTGTAGTGTATTACTCTGGCAAATTCAAAGCCAACCAACAACAAGACTACAGATGCATATGAACAAACAACCAGCAAAACGATGACATATGCATATGAACAAGCACCCGTCTTAGCTGATATGCTGTCAAGCTTAAAGAAGTGTTTTGTGTTTTAAAAATAAATTTAAACAAATTTAATTTTTTTTAAATTAATATTTTTTTTGGTATTTTTAGATCATTTTGATACGTTGATGTATAGTTTTAAGATCCGGCTCAGTCCAAGGCCCAGGTTTCAGGTTTTGACCGGGTCACCGGGTCGACTGGGTCAGTTCTTTTTTTAATCAAAATAACATCGTTTTAGTAAAAAAACAACAAAAGTCAACGGGTTTGCAACCGGGTCTTTCCGGGTTGCTGGGTCACACCGGGTTTTTCCTTCCCCTTTTTTTTTTCAACCCGGCCCGGTTCCAGCCCCGGATCGACCCGCCGGGTCGGATTTCAAAACTATGCGCTGATGTTAAAAATAATTTTTAAAAAATAAAATAACATTATTTTAATATATTTTCGAATAAAAAATACTTTGAAAAACAACCATAATCACATTTTCAAACCTGGTCATCCATTATTTAATAGTTTTATTAACAAAAATTTCTTGATATTTATAATCATAATACGTCGATAGCTCTATTAGCAACAGATTCATGAAAGAAACAATATTAAAGAAAAACTAATTATCAATATTTGCTTTGTTTACTTTTTTCAGTAATATCATTTCAGAAATTTTAGAGGATTGCAAAAGTAATTATTAATATTTGCTTTATAAAAGAGATAAATATAAAGGAAAAAGAGAAACAAGAATGAGAATAATTTATTTTTTTGAGCCTAGATGAAAATATTTTTTTTTTCATGCAAATTTTAAATTCAAATGGTTTTATATATGTTAAAAAATAATAAATTTCGATAAAAATAACTTAACTTATATTTTATTTGATAAAATTAAATACATATTTTTTAAACTCAAATAAATTTGGATTTGTTAAAAAAATAACATAAATTATATTTTATAACCCTCCTTGAGTTGTTCGACATATTTATACGCCGTGTGGATTGAAGGGTATTTCAATCCCTTCAATTTCCTAGCTAACCTATCCTTCATAAGAGAGTGCTCTTCTGTTTCAATCCGCTATGTTCTCAGATCCTTGTAACCCAAAGAGAGAGGGAGATAAGAGTTTATTTTGTAACTCGTTACTTGCATTATAGGAGATAGCTGTCTTTGGAGGGGTTAAGCTTAAAATCAGGTAACAGAGTTTCTTGCAACACATCTTTAAAATAGAAAGAAAAATTGTGGACAACATTGGCCCATCAAACTCAACGTGGCTTTCCTCTCTAGTTTCATAATTTTCGTGTAAGAAAAGAAAATCAATCAAGAAACGACAAAGTAAAACCATTTCTATGTTGCAGCATTGGTTTTTCTGAAGAAAACACCATTGTCACAACAAAATCAATGGTTTTTCTGAAGAAAACACCAATATACAGATATTAATGCGCATGGCAACCTCATCAAAACCAAAAGGGAAGACTTTGTCATCACAAGCATCAAGTGCTGCTCGTCCACAACAGGCTGTGAAATTTGCACGCCGGACATCTAGTGGACGCATTGATAGCTTTTCACAAGATGACGATATGGACTTGTCAGGTGAATATTCAGGACAGAGTGACTACATCAATTACACTGTTGTCATGCCCCCTACCCCTGATAACCAGCCTGCACACCCGTCCTCAGAGAATAAATCTGATGGGACGAAGAGCCGCCTTGGTTCTGAGGCACAGCATCGGTCCAGGCAGGTAGGAGCGCGAGAAGACGGTTACGGAGGCAGCAATGGCGGTGTAAAAATGGAACGAGGAATGTCAATAATGAAATCAAATAATAAATCAATGTTGTTGAGGAGTCAAACTGGAGATTTTGATCACAACAGGTGGTTGTTTGAGACAAAAGGAACTTATGGTGTTGGAAATGCATATTGGTCAGAAGGAGACAATTATGGTCAGGATACGGAGCTGAGTATGTCCGATTTTTTGGACAAGCCTTGGAAGCCACTCACTAGGAAGATTAAGGTTCCTGCAGCTATTCTCAGCCCTTACAGGTGCACGTCTTATCTTGTAACAAATGCATTTGACATAACAGGAGCATAGTATATGGGAGTGGAACTTCATTCCTTGAATGTTTGCTGATGTATTATGCCCTTCAAGTTCTATAGAATACCTTTAGCCTTCGCAGAACTGGAAAAAAAAAAAAAACTGAAGGTTGGAAAACAGAATAAAGCTAGCTTATGCTTACTGCCTGACAATTTTGCAGAAAGCTGAGTTTACCCTCGAGTTTATTTATGCTAGACCTTAGAATATAAAGGTTCCAGCTAAATTAACGAGGGTATTTAGGCTTTTTATCCTTGTAAAATTTAGCTTTTGAATCTGCTAACATAAGCTTTGTATGAACAGGATACTTATAGTGATCCGTTTGATAGTTCTGTTTTTCTTCCTAAAGTGGAGAGTTCAGAACCCCAATCCTGATGCAACGTGGCTGTGGGGGATGTCTATTGTTTGTGAGATTTGGTTTGCAATCTCATGGATACTAGACATTTTCCCTAAGTTTAACCCCATCAACCGATCCACTGACCTTGCTGCTCTGCGTGACAAGTTTGAGAAGCCCTCCCCTGCAAATCCTCATGGCCGGTCAGACCTCCCAGGAGTTGATATTTTTGTCTCCACGGCCGATCCTGAGAAGGAACCTCCCCTTGTCACATCCAACACAATTTTATCGATTCTTGCAGCTGACTACCCTGTTGAGAAACTCTCCTGCTACATTTCTGATGATGGTGGTGCCATACTCACCTTCGAGGCTATGGCTGAAGCTGTTCGATTTGCTGAGGTCCTGTTACAATTTTGAACACCAAAATGATAAAATATTGTTTAATTCGGAAAATGTTAACCCTTACATCCAGTGAAACACAAGCTGTGGTTCCATTAATCTTTGCTGGAGATTGAATTTACAAACATACGGATAGGATTTACATGCTATAACTAGGCATTTTTGTATGATTGTTTGCACAGGTTTGGGTACCGTTTTGTCGAAAACACGACATTGAGCTGAGGAATCCGGATAGTTACTTCAACCTAAAAACTGACCCCACCAAAAACAAGAAACGGCCTGATTTTGTCAAGGACCGCCGTTGGATGAAGAGAGAGTATGACGAGTTCAAGGTCAGGATCAATGGTCTGCCTGAAGCAATACGAAGAAGAAGCAAATCATTAAACTCTAGGGAGATGAAGAAGGCTAAAAGTCTAGCCGGGGAAAAGAATGGTGGTTCCTTGCCACCAGAGGGGGTCGATGTCCCCAAAGCTACATGGATGGCTGATGGTACCCCTTGGCCTGGCACATGGCTGAATCCAACTGATGATCACAAAAAGGGGGACCATGCTGGAATCTTGCAGGTGATTACACTACTAAATGATCAGTGAATAAATAGGCACAAACTCCTCATCTCACACCCATTTATATACCCGTGTTAATGGAAAAGGAGCAAGTAATTGCTTGGAGAGTATGGAATGATCTCTCATTACTCAAGTCAAGAGCTTAAATTAAGCAGCTCACAACCATTCATCAGGATCAGGTTTTTCGTTGTTTCACAAGTATTATTCCATCAGTCAACAATTCTTTTCTACAGATTGAAATAGGAACGTAACATCAAAGTTATATTCTTGATATTTATGGCTTCTGTAATCCTGTTTAATATTTTCTTGAACAGCTTCTGTTCTAATATGTCTCTTCTGCTGAATTAACTTTTGAAATTTGAATCTGTTTCCATGCAGGTAATGAGTAAGGTCCCAGCAAATGATCCAGTGATGGGCCATCCAGATGAGAAAAAATTAGATTTCACTGGAGTTGACGTTAGGATACCAATGTTTGCATATGTATCACGTGAAAAGAGGCCTGGCTTTGACCACAACAAGAAGGCTGGAGCCATGAACGCGTTGGTTAGAGCTTCAGCTATATTGTCCAATGGACCATTCATACTCAATCTGGACTGTGATCATTACTTCTATAATTGTCAAGCTATAAGGGAGGGAATGTGCTTTATGATGGACCGTGGTGGTGACCGCATATGCTACATCCAGTTTCCACAAAGATTTGAAGGGATCGACCCGTCTGATCGATATGCAAATCACAACACTGTCTTCTTTGATGGTAATGCTTTGGATTTTACTTTAGATTCTACAATCACATTGGTAACATCTTTATTATCAATATAGTCTTCAAGAATTTGAAATGGCTAAGCAAACTTTAGGCTCTACTCTTCCCAGTCTTCAATAAAAATATACCTTCTTGCAAACAGGAAGTATGCGAGCACTGGATGGTCTTCAAGGTCCCGTGTATGTAGGAACAGGGTGCATGTTTCGTAGACATGCACTATATGGGTTCCTTCCACCAAGGGCAAACGAGTACTTGGGCATGTTCGGCAGTACGAAAAAAAGGGCTTCAGGTTTTAAGGTTCAATTAGAAGACGAGTCTGAGACGCAGTCCCTCACATCACACCCCGACTTGAACCTGCCAAGGAAGTTCGGTAATTCAGCCATGTTCAACGAGTCTATAGCTGTTGCTGAATACCAAGGACGGCCACTTGCTGATCACAAATCGGTAAAGAATGGCAGGCCTCCTGGTGCACTTCTCCTGCCACGTCCACCTCTAGATGCACCCACGGTTGCAGAGGCAATTGCTGTCATCTCTTGCTGGTAATTAGTCAGATCAATACCTTGCTATATCTATAGAATTCTTTGTATACGAAGGGCCTTGATTTTTTTAGTTACGCCAATCAAATTCTGAACAATGTTGGGCACAGGTATGAGGACAAGACTGAATGGGGGGACAAGATAGGTTGGATCTATGGCTCAGTCACAGAAGATGTGGTGACTGGTTATCGGATGCACAACCGTGGGTGGCGGTCTGTGTACTGTGTAACAAAGAGAGATGCCTTCCGTGGCACAGCACCAATCAACCTCACTGACCGCCTTCACCAGGTGCTACGATGGGCTACTGGTTCGGTCGAAATATTTTTCTCTAAAAACAATGCCTTCCTAGGAAGCCGGCGACTGAAGTTCTTACAGCGAATCGCTTACCTCAATGTTGGCATTTACCCCTTCACCTCCTTCTTCTTAGTCACTTACTGCTTCCTCCCTGCACTTTCCCTTTTCACAGGAACCTTCATTGTTCAAAGCCTTGATATAGCTTTCCTTTGTTACCTCTTAACCATCACTGTATCACTAACTCTCATCTCCCTTCTTGAAATAAAATGGTCCGGTATTGGGCTCGAGGAATTGTGGCGTAATGAGCAGTTTTGGCTCATTGGTGGCACCAGCGCTCACCTAGCTGCTGTGCTCCAAGGCCTTCTAAAAGTCACTGCTGGCATTGAGATTTCTTTCACGTTAACCTCCAAGTCTGCAGGTGAAGATGAAGACGATGTTTTTGCTGATCTTTACGAGGTCAAATGGACAAGTCTGTTCTTAGTGCCACTCACCATCCTAGTAGTCAACATTGTTGCCATAGTTATTGGATGCTCGAGGACATTATACAGTGTGATACCAGAATGGGGTAAGTTGATGGGAGGACTCTTTTTCAGCTTCTGGGTGCTGTCTCACATGTATCCATTTGTGAAAGGTCTGTTGGGAAGGAGAGGAAGAGTGCCAACAATTGTATATGTCTGGTCAGGGCTGGTTGCAATTACTGTGTCCTTGCTTTGGATATCAATCAGTAGTGAAAATCGTGGAAACCTTCAAGTGTAATGTCAGTTCGAGACTGAGTGGGGGAGGGGAGGTTGGAGGCACTGTGACAGATGCTCCGAAGAGTTGTGTGTTCATCATAATTAGTTAATTACCAACTGGGAGATTTTTCTTTCCAATCATCTACTCTTTTACTCTCCCTTTCTCTTCCTCGATGTAATTCTTCAAGAAGCATTTCATTAGGCAAAAAAGTATTATAGACATGGCTGGCATCAGAAACTTAGCCATGCTTGGTAGCTTCGTTTTAGATCACTTTCTGGAAACATGTCAGCATTTTATCCACTGCCATTGTTTTCAATATCAAATCACATCTCGTACGTGCATGCATACACCCTCCTTTCCTAATTTTCACTGAGGTCATTAGTTTTTATTTCGCGGTAAACTAATTAATCATACTAGTCATCAATAATCACTAATGATTAGTTTTCCGCTCATGACGGACTAATTTCTTCTTCTTTTTCTTTCTTTCTTGCTTCTTTTCAGGTTTTCTTATGATTGCCTTCTCAACTATTTATTTTTGAACAAAAATTCAAATATTTTTTTTTACTACCAATTGCAACATTTCACTTTTTAACTTTTTATTTCATTCCTCTCTTCGTAATATATATTGATTTCACAATAAATAAGCAACAATTTAATAAAAAAAACATACAAAGGTTTTAAAAAGAGAGGATGCCAAGCTCCTCCCTTGAGTTTGTATTCGTGTTGTTACTCCTTGTTGTTATTCTGTCATGTATTTATTTTATAAAAAATTATATATATAGGACATTTCAACATGTTTTTATATATGAAAAAAAATTAAATGTAAATTAAAAAATTTATACATATATCTAATCAAATAAATTAAAAACTATAGAAATAAAAAAATCAAGAGACAAATATCTATTAATATATTTGACCATGCAACACGAGTCTTTAACCTGATATCGTGTTTAATGATTTTATTTGTCAAAATTGATTTTTTATTTAATCAAACGAAAAAAATAGACACAATGAAATTGATTAAATAAAATAAAAAAATATTATGAAAGATTACAAATATTAGAAATATTATCTAAAAGATAAATATTTTATATTTTTAAAAATAAAGTTTTTTTATATAAAAGATATAAAAAAAGTTGTAGATGAATTAGAATAATCACTTCAACAATTAAATGCAAATAAAATAACTAAAAAATCATTGCTATTTAAAAGAGGTTAAATGAACAAAATAAAAGATAGAAAAAATATTAATTTAAATACAAATTAAAAAATTATTTTGAAAAAAACATATTAAAAAATCACATCCATTATTAAAAATCCAAAGAAAAAAAAATGCGCTCTTGAACCCAAAAAGCCAAGCCAACTTCCTAATCCATATATATTTTTAGTATTTTTTATTATATTGATGTAAGATAAAAAATAAAAAATAATAATTTAATATATTTTTTAATAAAAAAAACTCTAAATTCAAGATCAGCCATCAAGTATACGGGTGCGGGTGGTTGTACCTAGTTTGTTTGAATGATGCTAGGCCTTCGTATTCATGTGAATTGACAAGCGATCAAATCCATATAAATAAAAATATTCTAAGAGCTCAAAATTAGAAAATTTCAATAAGTTTTCAAAACCCCTTTTTTCTAAGTGGTTCTCTACTGTGTACTAGAATTTGAAACAATCAAATATTTTATTAAGAAAATATCTTTTTTTACATTTGAAATTATATTAAAATCATTTTAAAAATACATTTAATTTGAAAAATACATTAAGTTAATATTTTTTATAACTTTAATATGTTAATAAAAAAAATAAAAAATATATTATTTTAATATATTTTCAAATAATAAATATTTTAAAAAAATATATAACACTTACACTAAATTCTAAATTGAAAAGAATAGAATTCACCTTTTCAAATATGTTCCATGATAATGCCAACATATTCTTATATTTATATCTTATTTATTATTTACTAAATATTTACAAGTCGGTTTTTTTGGGATGACAATTAATATTTACAAGTTGGTTTTTTTTATATTTATATCTATATCTTATTTGTTATTTACTAAATAAAAATATTCATATTTATAAACAATTCATGGAGCTTCGAGTTTTCAATAAATATCCATTATCTACTATTATTTATTAATCAATAAAAAATAAAATAATATATATATATATTAAATAATAAAATGATAAATATTATTCAAATATAAGAATTTTATGCTAATATTAAGGTGTGTGTATATATATTGTGTTAAAAAAATATTCTATAAATATATTTATATAATATAAATATATATTTTGAATTAGATTAGGTGATTTCATGTTGAATTTGATAATACCCATACTATATTTATTATTTATTGATCCAAAAATTCTCATCCATTTTTAATCGAGTCGGGTATCAGTCATGTTCGGTTTAAATTTACATCCCTACCCTTTCCTAAGTACAACTCCCTATGCTCCTCTCTCTCATCCGTTCCACGTTTCCACTATTTATAGGTAAAATAAATAGATAAAAACAAATACTACTCTGTAATAAATAAATAAACAGACAAATCCAGCAAATAAACTCCTCTTTCTCTCCGATCCTCTCATCTCTCTAGTTTCGTATCTATTGTTGAATATTTGATTTGATCATCTGATCCTCTAGGGTTTTTTTTCTTCGGGAAATAAAGGAGAGGACGTGGAGATGGGGCAACAATCATTGATCTATAGCTTTGTGGCAAGAGGAACTGTGATTCTTGCGGAGTACACGGAGTTTAAAGGCAATTTCACTGGCATCGCTGCACAATGTCTTCAAAAACTTCCCGCTTCCAATAACAAGTTTACTTATAATTGCGATGGCCATACCTTCAATTACCTCGTTGAAGATGGATTCAGTACGGTCCTCTCTATTTACGTCTCTCGATTTATTTTTTCTTTTTTTAATTTGATTTGGCTTGTTGCGATATTATTATTGATTCCGATCTCGATCCTTTGCGTTTTATTTATTTATTATGGTTTTAAGGCTTGATCTCTGTTCGTTGTTTTGGTTGACTTTTATTGACTGATCCGTTTGTTTGACCGATTCATTTGAATGTATTTTTTATCTGTTTTTATTAGCAGTGAATTTGTTATTGCTGGTGATTTACGTGGGCTGATTAGGTATCAGAATCTATGGATTCGGATCATGTGATGATACTATTTTCTGAAAATAAATGGAATGGTTTATGGTTAGATTTCAAAAGATTCTCATTTTCTCTTCTTCTGGGAGGGTTTTTTTTTTTTGGCATTTATTCCTAGTGGTTTAACGCTTTGAATATCCCTCACCTTGCTAATCTTCAATAGGTGTCAATGCTGGCTGACTAGTTTTTTTATTTGTTAATCATCTTTGAATGGAAATTGAATGTGTTTTTTTTTAACGAGGGGATGGAGACTTTAATTAATATCCCAACTTCTTTGAATGCGTTTTTTCTAATAACCTGCAGATTTTTTTTGAGTTGTTGCGACTCTTCAATTTGCTGCTTTTAGATAAACGATACAGTTTTCTGAATGAATAAGCTGATGGGAATACAAAACAGGGCCTTTTGGGGTAGAACGGTTGTCTTTTGTATATTGAAGTGCATAGAATTACTTGCACTAGTGGTTGTTTCTGTTAATTTCAATCCCATAATTCGGAAACTAAAACCCCATTCTTGGGTCATAACTTAAAAGAAGGGTTCCATGGGTCACATTGCACCATTTCTTTTCTTTTATTTTCAAATCTTCCCAATTTATGTGATTTATCTGAAGCAAACATATCATTTTGATTTAATTGCATGGAGTACGTTGTTTGTTTGTTCATAATCACCAATTTTCTGTGTTGTGTTAATTCTTGTGTTTTGTGTTGGATGCAACAGCCTACTGCGTGGTTGCAGTTGAATCCGCTGGCAGACAAATCCCAATTGCCTTTTTGGAGCGAGTTAAGGAAGATTTTAACAAAAGATATGGTGGAGGAAAAGCAGCAACGGCTGCTGCCAATAGCCTGAACAGAGAGTTTGGGTATATATAAACATGTCTAATCTCCTACACTTGCGCATTTTTATTTCTTTTCAAACTTCTCGGCTAATTGGTCTTTATTTTAGGTCCAAGTTGAAGGAGCACATGCAGTATTGTGTGGATCATCCTGAAGAGATCAGCAAGCTTGCAAAAGTCAAGGCTCAGGTTTCTGAAGTTAAGGGTGTTATGATGGAAAACATTGAGAAGGTATAGAGCAGTTATTGGTTTTCTTGCGATTATCTTACCAGTGTAATTTGGAGATTAAAATACTATTGGATGCATGTTACAAAGTAATGATATAAAAGCTGAAAGGCAATGATATTTTGCATATTGATCATGAAGAGTGTTATTTTCAGAAACACTATGCAATCAAATTTTTGAGGCAATTATTTTTTGTGCAGGTTCTTGATCGTGGAGAGAAGATTGAGCTGCTGGTGGATAAAACTGAGAACCTTCGCTCACAGGTTAGTCCAGCATAAATTGCATATAGATTTATTGCGTTCTGTCACACTTCTACTCTTGGTTTGGATTAGGGGGTTGCCTTCCTTCAAACTGCCATTGAATAACGTTGGAACGTATTTGACATGACTTCTATGGTTTTGAAGAGTGCATAAATCAAGGGAAGTCTAGTAATTAGATGGGAATTGTTCTGGTTGGATTCATATCTGTTTCTTTCCATCTCTCCGGTTATCTCTCCTCTCTTATGTCTTGTCTTGTTATTAGGGCATGGTATATTCAAATTTATGTGGTGTTACAGGCACAAGATTTCCGACAACAGGGAACTAAGATGAGAAGAAAGATGTGGATTCAGAATATGAAGATGAAATTGATTGTTTTGGGTATTATCATTGCCTTGATTCTCATCATAGTGTTATCCGTGTGCCATGGCTTCAATTGTTAATTTCTCCTGGATTCCACTGGATGCTTCTCTTGCTGCCAAGATTACTGGATTATCTTTGCTAAATTGATTCTGACGATTTGTCCACGAGATCTCTCTCTACATGGTCATTTGTGTCTTACTCCATTCGCTTTCTGTTAGCTTTGTTTAGGATGCGAGAGGTTTTGTGTTTTGAATTTGGTTGTATAGGTTATATGAACTCCCGAGTAGATAATTTTCTTCTCCTACATGGTATTAAAATTTGTTTAATGTGTGATGAATATTGAATCCCAGCAATTTAGATCGTCCTTTGCAATGTTATTTTTGTATCTTCCTTGTTTCCCCTTAAGTCTATCAATTGATTTTAAACTACTCATGACCATCTGTATCAGAATTTAGAAAGCAAAGAACCTAAAATAGAACAGCATGGATACGTGAAGTTGATGTGGACTCGTTATAGACCAAAAATTACACTGACTTCCGAATCCACAGCGAGGAGTTGACTCTTGGACCTTGTGGAAGTATCCGCAGAAAAGACTTGATACAACACCGAGAGAGTAACTGGTGTTGGCGTTTGGTTTTATAGAACACAAGAAATATACACATTGTACTGTGGTTATATGGAACACATTCAAGTGTTCATTTTGTTACATTAACTCACTCCCAGTTTATATCTATCTCACAACAATTATACACGAACTCACAGTCAAAAAATTGAAGACTATCTAAAAACATGTAGTCAACAAGCTAACTGATCTCTAAATGATGAGATCTCTTCAAATATGGGCAGTCTCCTCGATCTGTATGGAGTCCATTGACTCGTCAACTGATCAAGGCCCTCCACAAAAACATCCTCTAAGCTTGATCCTGATGGTTCCGAGAACATCGAAGAGGATTGGTGTGTCTCTAGTTCACAGAGCAGCTCCTGGGCACGGTTTCTTGATTTTGGCTCATCAGATCCTAAAAGCTTACCCCGGAATATGTCATCGAGGACTACTTGTGCCTCAGCATATCGTGTTTGCTTGATTAAGCATAAGCCCAAGTTGCAGGCCTTATTGGCATCTGGGTCAATGGACTGGGCTTTGCGGTATACAACTTCCGCTGCCAAATAGTTTCCTTTCTGCATGTATGCCCAACCCAAGTTTCCCTGCATCAAATGTCTGTAAAATCAGCTTGACTTTGCTTTTTAGAATTTCGGTTATGGTTTGTTTATTTAGAAATATATTAAAATA
>Ga0325410_1003509_pt1 | contig 17716 bp, 19 predicted proteins | sample PopdelMetagenome_16_FD_206182 | JGI IMG/M metagenome (GOLD analysis project Ga0325410, IMG submission 206182) | Populus deltoides microbial communities from Bellville, Georgia, United States - Xylem-PdIQD-R3 | ecosystem: Host-associated > Plants > Phyllosphere > Stem > Wood/Secondary xylem...
GTACCTTCTCATTTACGTAGAAATTGTATGCATTTTGGTAATTATTTTTAAAACAATTGAAATTAATAGTTTTAAAAAATCATAGTTATTAAACCTTGAAATCTGAAAAACTCCCAATTCAAAACTTGACTTGAATTAATTTTTAATTTAAATTAAAAAATTTATTAACTTAATTTTATTGATTTAAAAGATTAATAATAAATATATTAATTTGACTAAACCTGATCAAAGTAATATCAACTATTTTAAAAAAAATAACAATAAGAAATAATTGATCTATTGATTTAGTTCTATGATTAGGATTATTATTTTTTTATCTTGCCCCGAATCTGGTAATTATGCTAAAAATATTAATAAGAAATTTATTTATTGAAGAGGTCCATATTTAGTTATAAACAATAACTTTGGAAAGTGGTTTTTGGTAAAACTGAAATTAACATTAAAATGTATATTTCTTGGCATCAATTATTTTTCTCTTTCAATTCTTTCCTTTTTTTCGCCGACACCCAAAACAAAACACAAACACAGTTTCTCACTCACGCTATAAACAGTATCTCTGTCTAGCTGTCATTGTCTTTAATGACAACGTCTCTAACTACTGACTGTGATCTCCACCTCATTAACATCCTCTTCTCTTCTTCTTGTTTGCTCCTTGGGTCTCCACATTTGACGAAACCATGAGCTTTTCCCTCACTTGATCAAACTGATCACCACCAACCTCTAAAGTCTAAACTAGACTGAACAAAAACACCCCAGAAGAGAAAAACACCGAACTTGTTAAGTTTGTCGGTAAAAGCAATGGCATTGAAGCACTTTGAGTTGCTTTTGTTTGTGTTTGTGGTTAAAGTTTTGATATTTGGTTTCCCAGTTCTTGTCCAATGCACTACTGATGCTAATGATGGTAAAGTTTGCATTTTTTTGAAATATTTTTTAATGGGGTTTTGGTTTTTTGACTGGTCGATTGTTTTTTGTTAGTTTGATGGTGATTGGTGCGGTTAAAGTTATTGAATTTTGGTTGTTTCCTTTTCTTTGGTTGGACTGAGCTAGAGTCAAGAAATGAACTTTTACTACGATAATCTTTTTGTTTTTTTTCTCTTTGGAAGATCAGTTTATTTTGTGTTTGTTTCCTAGGAAAATGTGCTGGCAATGGTGTTCTACCTTTTGTGTTTAGCTCATGAAAGTATGATAGTTTTTTTATGGCTAAAGTAGGCTAATAATGATTGAAATGCTCTCTCATTTCATTTAGATTGCAATTTTTGTTATTTATTTGCTTTCATTTCCCAGTGAAATAATCAAGGGTTTATGTCGGCGGCTTTTTTTAGGGGTTAAATTAGTTGGTTTTGAGGATTGAAGGTATTTTCTGTTGTTGTAGTTCAAGCTCTACAATCTATGTACTCTTCACTGAATAGTCCTTCACAGCTGACCAGTTGGAAAAGTATTGGTGGTGATCCATGTGGAGAGTCATGGAAAGGGATCGCCTGTGAAGGATCAGCTGTTGTTTCCGTGTAAGAAAGTGCATTGAGAATTTAGGCTTTTAATTGATTGGTGGTTTGCTTTGTTTCTTTTGTTCAATGGTTTTGTGCTGCTGTTGTCGACAGTCAGATTTCTGGGTTAGGACTTGACGGAACAATGGGATACATGCTTTCAAACCTCATGTCATTGAGAACATTGTGAGAGATTTAATGCTTTATTTCATCTGTTGGGTGTATGAAATTGTATTATTGCTTTCATTGGTTATTTGAGTTGCTGATATCAGCTGTTTGTGCGTGCCAGTGATCTAAGTGACAACAACATTCATGATCCACTCCCATATCAGTTGCCACCGAATCTTACAAGCTTGTAATGTTCCATCATGTCAATTGTTTCTAATTTCTTCGAGCTGTTTGATTTTATTGTTTAATAATGTGTTCATTCTATTCTTGCATAATGCAGAAATCTTGCCATAAACAACTTCAGTGGGAATCTTCCTTATTCCATTTCTACCATGGTTTCTCTTAGCTACCTGTGAGTGACTCATCTTGAATGCATTGAAGTTTTGTCAAGAAATTGCAGAATTTGGGTTATTCGCTGATTCAACATCTTTGTTTTCAGGAATGTAAGCCGTAATTCATTGTCCCAGTCAATTGGAGATGTTTTCCATAATCTTTCTCTCCTCTCAACCATGTGAGATTTCTTACTTTAAAACAGATGTTATTTGGGTTTTAATTTTCATTAGAGATTTAATCTTTAGAATACATGTGCAACTGACTTTTCAGTACTATGCAAAGAATTATGATGGCTGATGGAAAAGCCACAGCATGATAATATTTTGACAAACTTGACTATTCAAAGATAATACAAGAGGAAGGGAAGCAACACAATAAGAATGATCCACAAGTGGCATAAAGTGTTAGGCTGTTGAGGAGATTAGGGATCTGTTGAAGTAGAATTCACTTTATTGCAGAGAAGTATATTTTGTTAGGAGAGATAAATGAATGGTAAAGGGGAGTGCCAAGCAGGAAAAGCAAAACTATGGTGTTTTGGTGTCTAACATGGTGGAAAGATAGTGCCAATCAGAGAACGATCAGGAAAGCATATTTCATCTATATGAATTGTATCCCAATTGTCTACCATGGGAGCTTTTGTCATGTTATTCTTTGATTTTCTTCAGTTTCCAGCACAATATAATGCCCTTACATACTTTTTCAATAGATATTACTCTTGGATGTTTACTATTGCTTGTGCATGCATGCAGGGATGTCTCTTTCAACAACCTTAGTGGAGATATTCCCAGTTCCTTTAGTTCATTGTCCAATCTTTCTACACTGTGAGTAGAGTGCTGACTTCTTTCAAAATTAACTAAATAACATATATATTGAGCAAAAGAAAAAGATTGCAAACTCCTGGACATTTTGATTAAAGTCTTTTGATAATTCTTAAACTTTGCAGCAATGTTCAGAACAATCAACTGACAGGTTCTCTTAATGCTCTTACTGGTTTGCCTTTGACGACTCTGTAAGTTCCTAAAGAAATAGTGGGATTGTAAATGTATCATCTGCCAATATGTTCTTATTGCACCTTGTATTTTCAACAGAAATGTTGCAAACAACAATTTGAGTGGATGGATACCTCAAGAGCTTAGTTCAATCCCAAACTTTATGTAAGTTTTCATGCTCTGTATATCCCTCCATGCCAAATTTATCATGTTCTGCTTCTGCAATATCTTAAATAAGCTCTTTGAATAATTAAATCAGATACAATGGAAATTCTTTTGACAATGGTCCTGCTCCACCTCCGCCACCATATACCTCTCCACCTTCTGGTAAATCTCACAGAAACCGTACTCATCCAGGATCTGGTGCACCTAGGACCCCATCTTCTGATGGTCAACCATCTGAGTCAGATAAGGGGATATCAGTGGGAGCAATTGTAGGCGTAGCCCTAGGTTCTGTGGTTCTGGTTCTCATTGCACTACTTGCTCTTGTCTTTTGCATTAAAAAGCATCAAGGCAAGGAAATTGATCCTCTAGCTTCCCGGGGAAGTCGGCCTGCTGATACATATTATAGTAGGTTTTCTGTCCCTTGTATCTTTATTCTTCTGACACAACCTTTTGAATTTTCAGAATATGGGGCCACATTTTTGCCTAATTGGTTTCATGTGGGGTTGCAGTATGTATAACACTGTAGTATCCATGAGGCAATTAAGATTGAATGTGATTAGTTGGTTTGTCTGCGTATTAATGCACAATATAATGCTGAATCCCTCCTTCATTCAACATGCTTCAAAATTTTGTTGCTTAATAGTTTGAAGCTGGAAGCTCATCTAATAATCCTAACCACTTGGGACTGCATTGTTGCATTGTTTTTCTAGCTGGTGCAGAGATGCAAGAGCCAAGGGTGAAAAACATGGCTGCTGTTACGGATCTGAAGCCCCCACCTGCTGAGAAATTGGTGGTTGAGAGATTACTAGGGAATTCTGGATCCATAAAGAGAATGAAGTCGCCCATCACTGCCACTTCATATAGTGTTGCTTCTCTTCAAACAGCAACAAATAGCTTTAGTCAAGAGTTTATAGTTGGTGAAGGTTCTCTTGGTCGTGTTTACAGAGGGGACTTTCCTCATGGAAAGGTAACTTAATCATTGGATATAAAATGATATCTATGTTCTTATAGTTATGCTGGTTTCTATACTTGTATTGGTATGAATCAGTGGAGCTGCCAGTATTGCATGCACTTGAAAGGGTCCTGTTGCTAGCCATATTGATCATGTTTTTTTGTGCTTGTTGAGTCGTTGACTCGCCTTTATCTAGTAATTTGATTTAATTCACAATTCTTCTTTTGATCAAAAGGACATTAAAATAAAGCCATCTTGAATGTGAGAGTTTCTCTTCACTCAGTTTTCTGGTTGGGTTACTTCTTTGTTTTTACAGATTCTGCCAACCTCTTTAGCAAGCTAACTAATTAACTTATGTTCTGTTGAGCTAGATAATGGCTGTTAAGAAGATCGACAATGCAGCACTGTCATTACAGGAGGAAGATAACTTTCTTGAAGCTGTTTCAAATATGTCACACTTGAGGCACCCAAACATTGTTTCCCTAGTAGGATACTGTGTAGAGCATGGGCAGCGACTTTTGGTTTATGAATTTATAGCAAATGGGAGTCTGCATGATATACTGCACTTTGCTGATGATGGCAGCAAGACTTTATCTTGGAATGCACGTGTTAGAGTAGCACTTGGCACTGCCCGGGCTTTAGAGTATGTTATCCATGTGTGCATTATAATTCTCTCATACAGCTTGCCCTACATCCTCTCTTAACTGTAGCCTGCTTACTCAGGTACTTGCATGAAGTCTGTTTGCCTTCTGTTGTACATAGAAACTTCAAGTCAGCTAATATTTTACTTGATGAAGAACTCAATCCCCACTTGTCAGACTGTGGTTTAGCTGCTCTGACTCCAAACACAGAGAGACAGGTAAAGCAAAAGGATTGAATAGTCTTCTGTGTTGTCAATGCAAACTTTCATTAAGTTCATGCTTTGTGGAACTTTTGGTTAACATCCCTCTTGTTGTGTTTGGACTGACTAAGTCTACTATGACTCACATTGACAGGTTTCAACACAGATGGTTGGTTCATTTGGTTATAGTGCTCCTGAATTTGCCCTGTCAGGAATATACACTGTAAAAAGTGATGTCTACAGCTTTGGGGTGGTGATGTTGGAGCTATTGACCGGTCGGAAGCCACTGGACAGGTAATGTTTCTCTTGTTTGCTGATCTATTGTGCTTTAGTTCTTTAGACTTGTTTAGGCATTTATTTTTCTGGTTATTCTTGAACTTGGTTTATATGTATCCCTTATCCAATTTTTTGGGTTTCATAGTTCGAGGGTGAGATCAGAGCAGTCACTTGTTAGATGGGCTACTCCTCAACTGCATGATATCGATGCCTTGGCAAAAATGGTTGATCCTGCCCTGAATGGCATGTATCCTGCAAAGTCTCTTTCACGTTTTGCTGACATCATTGCCCTCTGTGTTCAGGTAAGCTTCTATTCTGATGACAAGACTAAAAACAAACCTATCTTTAGCTTTCATGAAAAATCAAGCATGTGAAAGATGGAAGACAGTTTATTCTACTTTAAGAATTCTGAAATGGTTATCTGGAGTCATTTTGCCATGCTGGAAAAGAATAAAAAAGAATGAAAGAAATAAAGGTTATTCAGCTGACCTCTCTGGAAATTGAAGCCTGAATGCAGTGAGCAATCTAATACTTCCGTTAATTATTTTTGGAGAGAAATACATCAGTTGATGATTTATCTAACTTGTAAACTTTTGAGCTTAAAATCATCTGTGCATCATAAAGAGCCTATTCTTGTCTTGACATGCATTCCCATTTGCTTCCATTGATTCATTTCCTTCAGATATGATTATGGGTCAGAATATGCACGCACATGTATGCTCTGCATGGAGTTCTTTAATTTTACCTGCAGCTTTATTTATTATCATTCTCCCTTTACTGAGAATGGTCACCATTTGATTTTTGTTTTCTTTATAGCCGGAACCGGAGTTCCGCCCTCCCATGTCTGAAGTTGTGCAAGCATTAGTACGACTAGTGCAAAGGGCCAGTGTGGTCAAGAGACGACCCAGTGATGATTCAGGGTTTGCATATAAAACCCCGGATCATGAGGCAATCGATTCAGCATTTTGAGTGTCTTGGCGTTATTGAACTTGGAAGTGAAGCATCTGGTTTTGCATACAGCCATGCAGAAGTCGATGGCCGATGAAATCATGCACAGATAAAGAGGAAAGATGCTTAAAAGCTATAAAATCAGATCAGAAAGATATGTAATTATGTCTGAAGAGTTGCTTATTTATAACTCCATCTTAAGCTGTAAATGATTTAAAACTGTATTCCAAAATTTTCCTTCATCTTTTGTTGTAACATTTACGATATAATGCATCCTAATAAAAGAATTTCCACTTGATCCTAGCAAGTTTACATTTTCGCAAAGATTACTCACCTGCAGTTAGATTTGAACTGTCAATTTGAACATGCTGCTCCACACCAGAAACTGCCAACCAGAAGCCGAAAAGGCAGGGAATCTGGGGGAAGACAAAAACAATGTCAGAAAGGCAGGTGGTTCCTCCTTTCATTGCATATTGGAAGCATGAAGGAGCAAGTGGATTATGACTGACATATGACCTCGAAAAAGACAGTGAACAGGTTGTTCCACGTGCCTCTCAAACTCCATAATGGAAATGGGTGGAGAAGTTGTCGTCTTTTGCATGAAGACTTGTGTTTTGGAAGTTTCTTCGGGACTAGCAACAATCTTCATATTTTGTGGAATAAGGTTTAGGGTTTAGTATTGATTTTGTTGAATATTTTTCCCATAACAATCTTTTGAAAAGATTAGCCCTTTTGAACTCCATTGTAACAAAGAAAAAAAAAAAAAGTAAATTCACAATGCAATTTAATCTAGCATTTTCTCAATTAAGCATGTGAGTGGAAGTTTTTACACAAACCATCAATTAGTTTTTCAAATTGTATTTGATTATTCCTTTATAACAAAAGAAACAGGCATGGTTGTGATAAAGAAGACGTGTGTGTCTTTTATTTTTTAAATATATAAATTCATTCTAAAATTATTTTATAATAAAATTTATTTTTATATCTTAATCTATGTCCTTTTAATTAAAAATATTATTACGTTCTAATTAAAAATGTTGTTTATTCTATATCATTTTTTTCTTGGTTCTATATCTATTTTTTTTTTTGTTATAAAACATTAACAAACGTAACCTAAAATTACCATCGAGTTAGTAAAACATAAAGGAAATGGTAAAAACAAGATTTCTATACACATCCAGCTCACTATAAACTCAATTAACTGTTAGTAAATAAACCTAGAAACTATATATTTAATCTCTCTTAATTCAATTCTCACGTTTATTATTTTTTTGATAATTATTATATAAAAATAGTGGTATATTTGTACATATTTTAATATTAACGAAATACTATTTTTTATTAGGAAAAAATATTAAATTAAGAATGGTCAATATTGTTGAGCAACTATATAATTATTTTTAATACTATATTTATAGGGACTATTCGATTAGTTCTAACAAAATACAGGGACTTATAATCAACTCTTGTGTTCATAAACAAGCAGCTTGTGATACCAAAACAAATGACAGCAAACTCCAAACAAAAAGCCAGTTAGTCCACAGTTTATTACATATATCTATCCCAGATTCAGACAACAGCAAGAACAAGAACCCGTTTCGAAGCAAACCCACGAAAAAAGCTTTCATTTTTAGCAGAAAGAAGCAATATTTTTCATATGTCCTCCTCAGCTGACTTCTATAATATACCCTCATCACCGAGCCAGTCTCCTCGGCCCGGACAAAAGAAAGGGAGGAGAAAGAGAGAGAGGGAGAAGGTTTTTTGGTATCAGAAGAAGGGAGCCAAAGGAATTGTGGGTTTGATTTGTTTGGTGGGTTTGTTTTTTATTTTCAATGGGTTCATGGTTTTAAGGCTTCAACTTGATGATGAAATCAGCGGCAATAAAGATGTGTCTGTTCGGAATTCTTCTTCAATTTCAGTTTCAATAAAGGTACATTTTTCTTTGTAACTTAGCTGTGGTTAATATTTTGTGGATTTGGAGAAGGAATGGAGTGACTTTATGGATACACGGTTTGGTAATTTAGTAAAGATACATGATTTATGTAATCTGTGATTAATTAGGAAGATTTCAGCATAAAAACTTCCTGTTTTGATTCTTTATATTAACTTGGAGAAGTTAAAAAGTTGTTTAAATTGCTGTATTTCATCTTTGTTAATATATAAAAGATGCATGGTTTATGTAATTTGTGATTCATTTGGAGAATCTGATCTTGAGTCGAGCAGGCCAGATCATGAGTGAATAGAAAATGATAAAAAAAAACATTCCCATTATAATTTTTTATATGTTTAACTGGATTGAATGCAGGGAGAATTGAAAACGATTGGTAAAGGAAAAAAGCAGCGAAAGGGTACTTATGATAGGATGTTGGCTTTGGCTGCTCATTCCCTTGCTGAGGTATTTGAATTGCCAAGTTTTTATCTTGTTATATGGGTATAGTTTGTTTTGGTTTGTGAGTTATTTGGATTACATCTCTACTGATTTAATCTTTATGTAGCTGCAATTTTTTTCTTTTTGCGTTCTGTATTGTTTGATTTTTTTTTCCTCCATGTTACATGATAACAGAATAAACGTGAGCTGAAAGATTTGTGGCAGGAGCTGTTTGTTCCTGCTTCTGCTTGGAGACCTTGTGCTGATCATCGTAATTGGAATCATAGTGGTAACTCACTCTTTCTGTGTTGTGCGAGTTTGTATGCAGGTGGACATTTGACTTGATGTCTGCATTCGCATGTGTTTCTGCCTGTGTCTCATGTGGAAATATGTCTTGGATATCTTAATTTGAGTAAACACGTGTTATAGGGGTGCAAAACTGGTTCTAACTTGGTATTTCTCGGTGTTGCTTTGTAGAGGGAAATAATGGTTACATTTTGGTCACTGCGAATGGTGGGATGAACCAGCAAAGAGTAGCTGTAAGCAATGCTTTGACTAATTGCAGCTTTCATATTACTCCTTTGTGACTCAGTTTCATAGTTTGTGTGCAACTGTCTTTGCTCCTGAAGGGATATATTTTGTATTTTCAACTGATTCAACTTTGTTCTATTTTAAAAACAGGTTTGCAATGCTGTTGTTATTGCACGGTTGTTGAATTCAACTCTTGTTATTCCTAGATTTATGTACAGCAGTGTCTGGAGAGATGTGAGGTAATATTTTTTCTCTTTGTTTTCTCTCATTTTTTCCCTTTAGAGAAAGTATACATTTTGATTGTTGGATAAAACATAATTGCCTGTGATAGTTGTTGGTTGCCTAGTGGTGTGGCTTGAAATTGGTATATCTATCTTGAAGGAAAGTGCGTGCATCTTTTAATAATTGGATTGGAGAAATAATCTTGTGGGTGCCTTGATTTTAAGGCGATTGCTGCTTGTGATATTTACTGCTATTGTGTACCCATAATGAGTTAGTTAACTTCTTCTCCCATAAGTGCCAGAAATGCAATGCTTCATCACTGCAAATCAAAGCAATTTATTTGAGTCATTCTTACTCTTACATGTGATTTCGATGGAAAAGTGACGATCAATTCTTTATTTCATAGTCAATTCAGTGACATCTATCAGGAGGAGCATTTTATTAATTACCTCACTCCTGATATTCGGATAGTGAAGGAACTGCCTAAAGAGCTGCAGTCGCTAGATTTGGAGGCAATTGGTAGTGTTGTGAGTTTCTTATCCATAATAATTCTGAGTGCACTCACACCTGAATTGTTCTTATTTTGCATAATTTGTTGTTAGTAATGATATCACAATATCATGCAGGTGACAGATGCAGATATTGGGAAAGAATCAAAGCCAAGTTTTTATTTGAAAAACATTCTCCCTATATTACTAAAAAATAGAGTTGTCCATTTTGTTGGATTTGGGAATCGCTTGGCATTTGATCCAATACCATTTCAGTTGCAGGTAAATCTCTTTCCTTTTGTACTCTAGTTTGCTGCATATGATGGTATATTGTAAGCAATATGCCAGATTGTCATCCTTATTTCATTTCCTTCCTGCTTTGCTCATCCTAATGTCGGGGACTTCATCTAGACACTTCGGTGCAGATGTAATTTTCATGCGCTGCAATTTTCTCCCAAGATACAAGAAACTGGTGCCTTGCTCATCCAAAGGTTGCGTAAAAACGCTGCCCATTCAGGGCCACTGGATCATTATCTTATCGGTCCTTATGCAGAAAACAATCTGCAAGAGAAAGTGGGTCATGCTGTCAAAGCTTCAAGATATCTAGCTCTACATCTGAGGTTCGAAATTGACATGGTAGCACACTCTTTGTGTGAATACGGTGGAGGAGAAGAAGAGAGGAAAGAGTTGGAAGCATATCGTGAGATTCATTTCCCTGCTCTGACACTTCTTAAGAAGACAAATAAGTACGCACCTATGCATTTTTTCTATATGTGCATTATCCCCTGTATGTAGGCATGCATTGTAGCGTGCTGGTCAACAGGTGCCCTAAGTTATACTTATCTTATATAAGGCAATAGTTAAGAACCGTAGTGCCTTTGTTTCCCTATCTTTCAATATTTTTTTTCTGGTCTTTATATATGTAGACAGATAGGTGTAAAAATATTGTTTTCACTTCCACTCAACTGTGTTTATGAGGGTGAAGCCCACCTTTCGAATAAGTATGCCCCATGCGTGCCACGCTTGCTTAATGCCACAACATATCTGATGCAGGGCAGCTTAGGGGGGGTATTTTCAAGGGGATGTGAACAATAATGTGAATAGAGATTTGAGGGTTTGAATTGGTCTTTTGGTGGCTATTGGATATAGGATTGATTGGGTATGAATGTGTGTGGGTGTTTTGGAGTTCGATTGAGGTTGTTTGATGGTTAGAATGAAGAGTTTTGTTTAAAGGAATTGCGATGTATGTGAAAAAGCTAATGGAGCCATGCCAGTAGAGTTTACACACCTAAAACGAGGAAAGACCTAAGCATCACACCTATTGTTCTAAGGAGTCACACCTACAAGAGATTGTGTGCAAAACATAGTTGCTGGAAGTTACATTCATAAACTGATTCTCTAAAATGAAGCATCGCCAGCATAGTTATTTGTGAACTCACACACTCCTAAAGCTTTACATAGTTGGATTACTAATTTGAGAGAATACTTTTTGGTTCCAACTGCCATTTTGTAGGTCTAAACCTAGTCATCATTCTCCTATTCGAAGGATAACTTCATTTGAGAGAATACTTTTTCCTTGAAACATGTGTAGCAGAGAGATATCCTTGTGATTTTTTTGATTTATTTTTATTATTATTGAAGGGATAGCATACATGCTACAATTGCCTTGGCTTATTTCCTGGGTACGTTGTTTGATTTATGGCAGGCTACCTTCTCCTGCAATGCTGAGGGAAGAAGGCTTATGTCCCTTAACTCCTGAGGAAGCAGTACTTATGCTTGCAGCTCTAGGTTTCAGTAGGAAGACACATATATTCATAGCAGGTGCAAACATATATGGAGGGAGATCAAGATTAACTGCTTTAACCAGCTTGTATCCTAATTTAGTTACTAAAGAGAAACTGCTTTCAGCAACTGAACTCGAACCATTCAGGAATTTTTCATCTCAGGTAATAAAGTGACATTTTTCACCACTTTTTATTGTGTAATTTTGTGGTTATCATCTGCTTAATTTGATATAGTGCATTAGGTGGAGCCATTTAGTGTAAATAGGAGGATGTCTGAATCCTCAAGTTTGCTCTTTATTAATATATGGTATCTTGGTGATTGAAGTGAACATGGGACCAAGACCAGTACTTTGGATGATCCTTCTGTTGTAGCTTGCATCATGCTGAACCTGAACTTGTATCTCATGCTAAACATCTTAGGCAGCTGTTATTGTGTGGATTTGGGTTGAGAGCAACACATTTCATTCCTCAAAGGGTAGGTCTAAGAGGACCTTTTTCAAAGCATTCCTAACCCAGTGTGGTTTTGGTGGAGCTGTGACTAAGGAATGCCTTGTTTTTTTCAGTTTTGAGCTTGCAATGAAATTTTAGAACCTAGGGGGTGTCATTTATTGACAGGGAGTTTAAATTAAGCCCCAGAACCATGCAGTCTTCTGATTACTTGAGAAATTTACAGAAAACCATGTAATTTTTGTTTCTGATATTGGTTGCTTTGAGAAGCTTAGTGACAAAAGGTTTGGCTCTTTTGCATTCTACTACCGTATTGCAGCCTTTCCTTTTCAGTTCGCCATCAATTGTTTTTTGGAGTGGGGCTTCACCATTATCACTGCACCATGAAATGATACATGAACCCTGCTGTCCTTGTCAGATTTTGTTTTCTTACATCATTGAACTTTTTTTCCTTTTTAATCAAGTCTTGATGCATGATGAGCTTATTTCTTGTGTAGCTTGCAGCGCTGGACTTCATAGCCTGCACCGCGTCTGATGCATTTGCCATGACGGACTCTGGGAGTCAGTTGTCATCTTTGGTTTCTGGTTTTCGAATATACTATGGTGGAGGGAAGATGCCAACAATACGACCAAACAAGCGGAGACTTGCTGACATTTTCAGGAAGAACAACAGTATTGAATGGAAGATATTTGAGCAGAGAGTTAGAAAGGCAGTTAGACAAACTAAACATGTGCTGCAAAGGCCAAAGGCTAGGAGTGTTTACAGATATCCACGGTGTAAAGAGTGTATGTGCCTAACAGAATAATGTGTTCCTTATCTGACATTTGATGCCATTGTAGCTTCCATTTTTTTATTAATCTGATGTATTTCATTCTTTCTCATTTCTGTAAGTGAGAGACAAATTGGGGAAACGCCCAAAATACAAATAGAGTAACATACACGAGACTATCTTAATAGAAATATTGCACTCTTTCCCTTTCTTTTAGCTTAGCCCTGTCTTTTCTAGCATGGCTCACTCTCTAGTGAATATATTGCTTTTGATGCTTCTAAAATGCCTTTGGCTTTTCTACTTTTTCAGGCAGTGAACTGTATCCTTGGTACTTGACAGGACATTGTCAAAATTTAGTATTTGTTTATAAATACATAATACCCAATGGTATTGTTTGTGAACACGAAGGAGCAGCTGTTAGGTATTGGTTATGTCTGATTTCTTCTTGCTTTTGATTTGTGGATTACTCTAGAGTCTAGCCGCTGTAAAACAGAAATTTATGTTCCTCAAATATATTTTGTTATGCATTTCCAACCCATTTCTATGATGTTGAAATAGGCAAAACAGATAATGGTAGTCTGACAATATGATTTAAACTTCCTGTCAGAACAATTTCACCAAAGCGAAACTCACCCCCTGCTTGGATCACTCGAAACTGTATCTCAATATCTTGTATTTCTTGTGGAGCTATTCTAAACCAAGTTGGAGACAAGTTTACCATGGTCCCATTAGGCGATATGACTGAGCATGTGTATGTCTCTGGTCTGCTGTCTACATTCTTCAGACTCCGCTTGACTGTTAGAGAGTTTCTTAGTGTCGATATCGTCACTGAAGGTAGGTTCAGGTTGGCAGGATGGCTAAGCGATCGGGTGCACCTCTCTCCAGTTGCAGCATTGATCACAGACCAATCAATACCAGGCAATGAGCACAAAAAGTTTATGTGGTCTTCAAATTCTGCTTCATATTACACATCAGTTCAACTTCAGACGAATACTAAAAAGGTAAAAAACTTAGAGAGGTTAAATGTTACCTGCGGGTAAGACAAGGCCTGGATCAATAGCACGAGCAGGATTCACAAGTCCAGCGCCACGATCGAAATGAGTGGACGGATAGTAGCTATTAAGATAAGATCCTTCTGCTAGTATGACTTCTCCATAATTGTCATACTTGGTAGCAGTAGTGGAGATGGCAGATGCAATCATAGATGGAGTCCACGAAGGATTATATTGCTTGATAAGTGCTGCTATTCCAACTGTATGAGGTGTTGCCATACTTGTACCGGACAGTAGTGCGAAATGGTATCCTAAATAATTAACAAGGTCGCCTTACAAGATACTCTCATCAATCTAATGATAATAGCTATTTAATACTGACTTGCTTACCAGTTAGTATGGGTTCCAAGGCACTGAGGGGGCTCCAAGCTGCCCATATTTGGTGTCCTGGGGCAAGAATGTCTGGCTTAAGTACATCGGCAGGATTCCTGTTACTGTCAACGAAATCTGGCCCCCTGGAAGAGAATCTGCTGACAATAGGTGCTTGCCCCACAAAAGAAGCAACTCTACCCTCTCTTATAGCTGCTCTTGCACAGTATTGAATCACAAATCCTCTCTCATCCCTCTGGATATTTTGCTCGTAGTACTGAGATATGATCTGCATATAGAGACTGCATTATATTTCTCACAAGACAAAGCATTCATGGTGCTTAATGTTTTCTGATGCAGCATTTAATACCTGTGCATCAACAACTTTTGGAATTATAATGCCTGAAACAGCAAAAGGAATAGGTTCTGCAATGAAATCACCGTAGGCCGGGTTTGCAACAAAAGCAAAACCCATAAATCCCAGAGTTCTTGCTGTGTCAATAATGGCATTGATGTTTGATGTCCCATTATAGAAGCCGGCTGAGAAGACACAGATAACTATTCGTCCTCGCACAATAACAGGGTCCAATGCTTCTGGATATTGACATTCTTCAACATATGCTGGAGTCCTTGGGAATGCCCCATTTACCCTAACCGCATCTTTAGCCAGCACCAACTTACACAGAAACTTCCCATCTCCAAAAGTAGGACCTGGAAAAGATTATGCAATGCATAAGTATAACAACGAGGACGGCGACAACCAAGCCTCAACCTTTTAAACTAGTTGGGGTTGGCTAAATGGATCCTTTTTCTCCATTCTGCAAGAACATACATTGGTATTGTGCCAATTATACTACATCGGATACCTCATACCTGATAAACCTACGCCTCCAACCTTTAGCCCATTTCCAAGAAGAAGAGAACCGGGGTAACTTCTGTCTGTGCTGCAAGCAGCTACACCTACAGCCCAAGGACTGTAAGATACAACAGTTGAAAAGTCTGGCCCGTGGTTACCTGCAGCTTGAGCAACGAAAACTCCAGCTCGTCGAGCAAATAACATGAAAATATCAAACACACTTAAGAATGTAATGGTATCTTCTGGTGGTTCATCTGGTCCAACTGAGAGTGTTAATATGTCTACTCCATCCATTGTTGCCTGTGCCACAGATTCAGCACATGAGATTAATAAGATCCAATCAACAATATAAATGCTGTAGATATTTTCCGTTACAGACTAGTCAACCTTAAGACTTACTTGATCTATTGCTGCAACCACATCTGTTATAGTTCCCACTGTTGGATACACAGCCTTATAAGCAGCAATTCTGAGGCCAATATATGTTAAAAGGTCATCTACTTCTCATCAAACTGTTGCCTAAACGCCATGCAAGTAAATTAATTAAGGCTACTGTATAAAACAAAGAGCATACCGAGCACGAGGAGCCATCCCACTAGCTCGCCCATAATAGAAGCCATCCATCATCACTGGGACCCCAGCATTTCCAGCAGCAATTGATGCCACATGACTAAACATAGTTTATTCATTTGTACCAATGACATCTTCAGCGGATGGCTATTTGATTATATTCAAGAGCATTTTACATAGTGATCATTGCAGTACGTACCTGCCATGCCCAGCAGCATCAAAGGGAGAGAGGAAGTCCACTGAAGTGTTGAGAGTAGCAATTGCTTGAGCCCCAGCTGAGAAGTACCTAGCTGACACTATCTTACCATTGCAAGAACTAGATGGAAATCTAGGCCCCGTTTCGCAAGCACCCGAAAAATGAGAAATATTTGATGTGAAAGGATTCAAGGGATCATAAGTAAAACTTGGATGTTCTGGGGTGATTCCTGTGTCAACAAAACCAATAACAATCCCTTCACCTCCATTTTTGTCTCCTCCTTCCTTTGCCCATACTTCTTGAGGTAACCCTAGGAATTGAGGAGTGTATGTTGTCATCAATTTGGCTCCTCTATCTTTCTCCACCAGCTTTACTCCAGGAGCAACTTTCAATTTGTTTGCCTGGAATTTTCAACCAACAAAACTTGCATTTACTTTTGCCATCAACTTTGAGAAAATATATATAGAGAAAGAGAAGGCTAAGAAACTAGGAAAGAAACCTGAGAAGGGGTTGTATGAACAGAAAAGCCATTAACAATGTGTTTGAAGCTGTAGAGCTTGTTGTAGCTGCCAGTTTCTAGATTGCTTTGCAGAAGTTGGTCATGAGAATCCACCAAGTGCTTTGCATGAGCCTTGGAAACTTCACTATCCATACAAAAATATATATCCTGATCAGCACCAATAGAAGAAAATGAATTCAACCCTAAAAATCTACATCCTCTCCCTTGCCCTAGAAGTCTAGGACAAATTTGTAAGATGTTCAAGACAGGAAAACAACAGTAGTAATACCTGTCAAGTGCAAGTACTTTTCGTCCTTCATGAGATAAATGGCTTCCATGAAATGCCACTGGCTCTTCTTCCATTAAGACCAAGTATACTGATCTTTCTTCTGCACAACAAGTACCAACAATAACAAAGACAAGGACAGTAATCAGAAGTGCATAATAACTCGAAGAAGCCGATGTATCAACCTTGTTTGCCATGATCATTTTCAGTGAAGGAAACATGAGCTCAGGCACCAGGATGTTGAGAGAAATAAGCTGCCATATACACAGCATGCAAAAACGTAAAGCAATAATTCTTAGACACATTGTCCATGTGAATAAAGCAGTAACGATTTAGCTAATATGGAAAGGAAGCCCTGGAAAGGAAGCCCTGCTTTGGACTCAAACCGTTACTATTCCCTTAGATTATTACTTGTATAGAATGCGAAGATGGTGGAGAATATCGAGGAAAGGCTTTTAGAGGTTCTTCTTGGGCATGCATGCTGCCATGCTTATCAAAAAAAACTTCTAGAGACCTGGTTATGTAGACAAGAAGCATGTTGCTAGGACTTACCGATAATATTTACTTCCAATATGTTGATATTGGGAGGTTCTCTGTTCTTTATTGATTAAATTCGACTCCTTTTTTTAATCTAGGAGGGATTTTGATAGATTAAATTTTGATGAAATTGAAACAAATATGGTAATGAAATGACCTTCACAGTCGGATTGATTGGCAACTTCTAGGCCTCCTGTCAAAATAAGAATTTATTACAAACATCTAGGGAGGACGAAATAAGGTTGTAAAATACAACCCAACTTGACGAAATGATCCGAAAAACACGGGCTAAGAACATAACTTGAATTTCTAGTTAAGCTAGATAAAATATTGATATGAAAAAACCAGTTTGATCTCACTAAATTTTTAGTGATCTGTTTAATATTGCCTAATAAAAAATAAAATAATTAAAAGATTTAATAAAAACGATTAACCCATGAGTTAATCTAATAATGTAATGATTTAGACTTTTTAAGTCGATTATTATCCTCTCGACAAATATGAGCAGGATAACTCCACAGGGTTTTCAAGACTGCAATGCGTTGCACACGTGCACTTCATCCTCGAGCACTAGGGTACAAATATAGTACTCTTAGCCACGGTTTTGAAAGGCGGATGTCATAATTGCAAACTTCATAGATTGCC
>Ga0325410_1003512_pt1 | contig 17705 bp, 9 predicted proteins | sample PopdelMetagenome_16_FD_206182 | JGI IMG/M metagenome (GOLD analysis project Ga0325410, IMG submission 206182) | Populus deltoides microbial communities from Bellville, Georgia, United States - Xylem-PdIQD-R3 | ecosystem: Host-associated > Plants > Phyllosphere > Stem > Wood/Secondary xylem...
TATTATTATTATTATTATTATTATTAAGGAGATTGACTGTTCTTAACAGATTCATTACTCGTTTGGGAGAGCGCGCTCTATCATTCTTCAAGACATTAAGAAATATAGCTAACTTTGAATGGACTGAAGGTTTTTAAAGGGCTTTTAAAGAACTTAAGAATTATCTGTCATCCCCTAAGATTCTATCTCAACCACAAGAGAATGAAGACCATTTCTCTAGTTAAGGGTGATAGATTCAATAGTGAGTTCAGTTCTAGTAAAAGAAGATGAAGGCATACAATGACCTTTGTATTACTCTAACTAAACTCTCTATGATGCAAAAACAATATACTTAAAGGTGAAGAAAGTAGCTATTACACTAGTACACGCCTCTAGAAAGTAGAAGCCATACTTTCAAGCTCATCAAATAACCGTACCAACCGTTGAGACAGATTCTTTATAAGCTAAAATTATCTAGGCACCTAGTTAAATGAACTATAAAGCTAAGAGAATTTAGACTTCAATACTAACCTCATCCAATAATAAAGGGCCAGGCCTTGATAGATTTCATTGTTGAATGTTGTTTTACAGAACGTGTGGATCACCATGATCATCCACCTTTAACGATAGAACTTTTAGTCGGATCAGAAACACTAATGAGATCGCCTGTGTTACTTCCTGCTTGAAAATTGTATATAGATGGTGCTTCTAACATAAATGACAGTGGAGCTGGGATAATACTTATCAGTCCTAAAGAACAAGTATTGGAATATGATTTTTGTTTTGAGTTCCTTGTTACCAACAATATAGCAGAATATAAAGTTCTTCAAGCTGGATTGTGTCTTGCATAGGCTTTGAATGCCTATCCTCTCTAACCTCATAGTGATTCGTAGTTAGTGGTTAGTCAATGCCAAGGAACAAGTGAAGCAAGATAACCTACCATATGGTCGTATCTTCAAAAAGTTATGTCTTATCTCAACATTGAGCACAAAATTGTTTCAATCCTCGTATTCCTAGAGAAGACAACCAACAAGCAGACCTCTTATCTAAATTAGCAAGATCTAATTCTGTGAAATTCTCTATCGATGTTTGGGTGGAATTCTTAGAAGAACCTAATGTTGATAAAAATGAGCAGGTAGTTATTCCCATCAACATAATAGATGATTGGAGAATCCTTATTAGAGATTATTTACAAATATAAGAGCTACCCTCAAACAAAAATGAAGCCATAAATCTAACAGAACAAGCATCAGGGTATTGTATAATTGACAACATCTTATACAAAAGATCTACCTTAGCCTCATTATTGAAATGCTTATCCTTATAGGAGAGCTCCTAAGTTGTACAAGAAATACATGAAGGCATATATGGTCTACATACAGGCTCCAGGGCTCTTACAACTCAGGCAACACAAATAGGATTTTATTGGCCAATCATACTCCAGGATGCCACGAGCCTTGTGAAAAGTTGTGATAAGTGTTAGAGGTTTACTTCATTTTCCCTACAATCATCTATATAAATGAAAACTACAACTTCCCCTTCGTCATTTGTATAATAGGGAATGGACATCCTAGGTCCTTTCCCTATGTCCACATGTAAGAGATAATTTTTCCTAGTGGCCGTGGACTATTTTACTATATGGGTTGAAACAGAAGCTCTACCATAGATAACCACCAACAAAGTTCTTTCATTCTTTTGAAAGAATATCATATGTCGTTTTGGGTTCCTTGGAGTCTTGATCACTGATAATGAAATGCAGTTAACCATAAAATAAGAGAACATTGCTAAAGGCTTCATATAGATCATCGGTTCTCCTAAGTATCAGACCCTTAGACAAATGGTCAAGTTGAGTTGACTAAATATTTTTTCTTAATTGACTTAAGGAAAAAAAAATTAGTTTGCTATCTTACCTAAAAAGTCATATGTCCAGTAATGGCCAAGTGGTGCTGAAAGCTTAAGTCAGTCTATCCTTCCATATCAAAAGGAAAGGTGAAGAGTTTATTCAATGTCTCCATCACTTCTAACCCACCAGGTCCCAGTGTAGACCTCCCCTAGAGAATGGTCTCACTCAAAGTGGGGAAACAAATAGGGGCATGGTATAATTTGAGGTTGGAGAAGATAGCCTCCACATTGGAGGGTGTCACACGTGTGCGCACAACGTGATATGACATCGGGGTCAAGAAATTTCCATCTAGTTGTTTTGTTTAGGGTCACTGGGATACCCAAATGGACTGGTCTTATCATAAATTTCAAGATATGAGATTGGTTATGGTTAAGAAAGGTATTATCACTCTTATCGTACCTTACCTGAGGAAAGCTGCATTGTGTGGTCTGGATGTGGCGTAAAGGTGTTGATGGGTTCCTAACAGGTGGTCCATCTATGACTTAGAACAAAGATTTATGCTTATGAATAAAACTGACATTTCAAATTTATTATAGGCTTGTATGCCCAAATAAATCCATATAGGAAGAATCCATATTGCCTTGACTGAGTTTACCTATCCTAGAAAGCGAAAATGTTTTTCACAACTTGTATATTGTGGTGAAAGATATTCCCAATTAAAATTGGTGAATATTAAAAATAATTTTGAGAATTTTATGGTTGACTCTTGATATTTAAATACCAGTTTACTTGTAAGTCTAACATTTATACCAGAATGTTGACCATTAATTTTTAGAGAAAAGAAAAACAATTTGGATTATTAAAATATTGGCTAAATCTTTATTAAATTCCACAAAACATTGCAAAGAAATACAAAAAACTTTTAAAACAATGCTAAAAAAACATTTTATCTCTTTTTATACAAAATAAAATGCAATTTGTTTTTGTAAGTATTGGGACGTATGCAACAAGCAGAAATCATATATATATATATATATAAGGTCCTGTTTGGAAAAAAACTCATTTTTTTCTAAAACCAAAACTGTCATAATAGGCTTACAGGGTGTTTGACAAACACACCCTGAAGCCAAAAAAATCTTTAGCAAAAACTTTGGCAGCCAAATAAGGTCTAAACCTTTGACCTGATTTTGTCTCGATTTCGTTAACCTGAAATATTTGGCTTGACCATAAATTGAACCAAAGTCCACTAGTTTGACTCAAAAAACAAACCTAAACCTAAACCATAATAAAAAACAAATCAAACTTCAAAAAAGAAAAAATACAAAAACTCAAAAACTTTTTATCAAAACTCAAAAAACGAAGAACATGAAAAAAATACCAAAGAACATTTAACATGAACCCAGCAACGTGGATTTCAAATTAGACTAGATATGAACCTACCAATGCCAGACACCTTAGAAATCATGCAATGATTAATAATCTAGCATCTATTGACTTCGATTATCACTCAAAAACCATAATTTTGTTAAAAATAGATTTCAGTTCAAAACCAAAACCCTAAGATTAAAACCTACTGAAAACATATTATTGATGCAAATAAACCCTAAATTATTGACTAATTAAGTTGTATGAAGGGTTCTATGCAAAGAAATGGACCAAAACTAGTCTAAATCATAAAGTCAATACAATGTTTTTTCTAAGAATAAGAACATGAAAAACACTTCCCAACAACCCAAAAATAAACCAACACACTGCTTTTGATCCTCACAAACCACATTACCAATACCAAACATATTTGAATAAAAAAAACAACAAATAACCTCAAATCATCAAAATTATACAAGAGATATCAAATCAAAAAACTATTAACATGAAATAGCCTACATGTTCAAGCAATATGAATTCAAAATTTATTTTCTAAAATCATTTTGGTTATGAATAGATTTAGGAAATTTAAGATAAACATTATTGCTTCAACATGTATTGCTTAAGTTATGAATAGACTTAGCAAATTCAAGATAAACATTATTGCTTCAACATGTATTGCTTAAGTTAAACTAGAACAACATTTAAAAAAAAAAAAACAACTTAAATAGAAGATTTTTATTACATTTAAAACATAAAAAAATCCAAAAAACTATAGAAAATAGAATCAAACTATCATAGTAACAAAAGGGGGCAACCACAACACTACTTGCCAATCATTCTAAAGCTAATTTCCATGCTTATAAACATAAATGCACACCAAATAATAGTAAAAAAACACTTAAGTAGCCCATATAGACTCCAGTTTTAGATTTGAAAGTATACCTTCAAGATCCTAGAATAACTACCACCCTCTTTGCTTTCATTTGTCAAGTATTGTTTCTACAACCTTACTGCCATTTCAAAGCTCAAGAAATCCTTATGCTAGGCTCTTAAACCTTCACATATAGAGTTCCTTTATCAACCTTTTTCTTTTTTTTCTCTCCTTCTGCCTTGATTTTATAGGTGGTATTTATAGGGTTTCAAGCTAGAGTTTAATTAAAAATTGATCCTTCTTCATTAAAGCATGGAATTTTGTTCAAAATGAGAGAGTTTTTAAGGTATGTTTTACATCTGTGAGTAATGTACCAATGTTGGTTTTATAATGGTGGTTTTGCAACAAACTTAGTTTTAGATATTTTGGTGGTTTTTTCAAACTTGTAGACCAAGGAGTTTGTTTCTGGGAATTTGATATTGAGAAAAATACGACAAGCCCTTGATAAAAACCATTGAGAAGGCTTAAAATGTGAACTCGCGGAAAAAATTAGTGGTTTTGCGAAACGGGTATCGTGACCATCAATGACTAAGTCACCCGCTTTCACGGCTTTGTCAGAGCAACTCTGATGTAAATATCATCGGAGACCACCTGATCTTGGTAGAGAAAAAGTATACCTTTCATTTGGATCCATCCTTACTTAGTTTAAAGGCCTGTAGCTCCACATTCATTCGTTTGAAAGTGTCAACCCGATTAGCCTAGAATCTAAAAATACAGTGATTGTTGATTAGGGACAAGATTTTGTTAAATTCATTGAAGAAAATAGGATATAAACGTTTGATGAGATTAACTTATCTTTGTAGATGGGGTGTTTATCTGTTGAAAGGTTTTGGTTATGGCCCCAAAGATAGTCGGAAATGCCATATTCATTCATCTGGAAGTGCCTACTCAATCAGCCAAAACTGCTGAAGAAAAAACTAAACAATGGTTGAACAATACGTTGTCTAGGCTAAACCCTAGAAATTAGGGTTTTAAATTTGGGATTTAACAAATTTTACTTTAGTCCTTAATCTTCCAATTGCTTTTAATTACACTCGTAATTACCTCCCCAATTCTTAATTTCATGCAATTTCATCTCTGTCAAATTCAATCATCAGCCTTAAAATTTAGTGTCATTTTCATATTGGTCCTTGGTTTCTAATTTGTGCATTTGGACCCTTAATTAACTATCAAATTTGCAATTTTCTTTAATTTGGCCCCCTGATTTGGTCAATTTCAGCTCCTACAATCATGTGTTTTTTCAATCTGGTCCTTGATTTTGGATTTCTTCAATCAAGTCCCTAATTGCCCATCAAATTTCAATATTTATGTAATTTGGCCCTTGATTTGACCAAATTAACTTCTTAAAATTGCAATTCGACCCTCAAATTTTAATTTCTTCCAATTTAAGCTTAAATTGACCTTAAAAATTATTTTTTCTTGCTATTGAGTCCTCAATAAAATTAATTGAGCCTTCCAAGATTCTCATTGAGTCCTTATCTATCAAAGTTTGTATTTCTTTACCATAAATAAAATATTTTCACCAATGAGCCTTTTTATCAATCAAAATTGGATTGCCAGTTTTATCAATCTTATATATTTTGGACCTTCATCATCAATTTATATTTTTATTTATATTTCAGGTTTTCTTCATGTATATCTTTTTATATTTTTATTTTATATTTTTTCTATTTTTATTTTTCTTTTCTTGATTTTTTATGGAGTCAAAATTGGGTAACATCAGAGAGTGTAGGAGTTTGACTAGAAGACCTAGGAAACAAGTAGATTGGACTTGTAGGAGCATAAGCGCTATATAGAGGAGGAATAATCTCAAAATTAAAATATGAAGGGATGGAGACTCTCTTTCTCTTCCATTGGGAGGCAACCTCCACATCAAAACCGAGGTAGGTGTTGGCACCCTAGGCCTCCTGATAGGGGAGAGGGAGACCCTCATGTTACCTCTTGACACACCTTATCCGCAGGAAGGCTAGTTACAAGGATGACTTCAGGGACATCCTGGGCTTGAACTGTGGTAATCTCTTTAGTGTTTAAATAGAAGACTTAACCCTTTGTCTTTGTATTAATGATTAACTATCTTCAAAAGAGGAGTCACTACTAGGAGAGGGCGTAGACACGTGACTAGGCATAAAAGGGATAGACCCATTGAATTAGGATCCAATAATCCCAAGTAAAGACCTTGCATGAGGAAACAATTAGGGAATGAAAGTTATTGTAGTAAAAACAATATATGAAAATGAGATTACCTAAAAGGCTATATAACCTTTTAGCCATACAATTGATGTCATACTCAGTGTGGAGGTTGTTCTACCTAGGGCACACCCTCTCCTCCTCTGGGCTCAATAAAGATTTGTCATTCACACCTGTTAGGGATGTCCTTCAATAGTGAGTATAACCCTAAATTGGACTATACTCATCATGAGGTTTGGTTAGGCCATGGAACCTCACTATCACTCATTGTTCCCTCCATTTTTGTTGTGTAAAGAAATTCTCTTTATGGTGTTTTTTATTGGCCTATATTGCCTATTAACGAAAGTGAAAAACTAAGGGATTAAAGGTCTCCCTTTAGTGCTATTGATTAAGGTATAAAACTGCCTAAATACCCTGACCGTAGGCTCTTAATTCAAAATCCTCAATAACTTTTCAAATGAGGATAGAATGGTCCATACATTAGGATGAATCTGAGCAGGACTGAGGTTGTAGTACCTCAAAACATCCTTTACAAATCCCTATAAAAGAAATGAGTATCCAAACTTGTATACACATATGGGGTTGTAATGATAATATTACCCCTACTATATTTGCTGGTGACTTGAGAAATACAATCACCAGCTTTAGAGATGACCATTGTATAATCTCCTGGTTGATTAGCATTAGTCAAAGTTACTTAGCCCAAGTCACTAAGCTCCGTGTGTCATCCACATGAATTCTAAACAACCTCAGTTCTCCCCTCAGATTTGAAACATCTTGGGGAATATCCCCATACCTTCTTCTAGTTGAAGAAGGTTGAGCACCATCCCTCTTAGATTCAGGGCCAATCCTTATGGCCGGAGATCTTCAATGAGTGGTTTTAGTTTCAGGCCTGAAACTAAAATCACCTTCATGAGATACATTCCTTTTACTTTTCCATAAGTCATAATGGTAGAAGAAATAGAGTATTGAAGAAGGTTTTATAATAGCACAAGGAAAGAAGTTCTGGTTTACATAGCCAAAGAAATACTCTCTGCTTTTAAATTGTCCTCTTCTTGTAAGAAATTAGAAATTTCTAAGTCAAGGAATTCAGGAAAAAGACTTTAAGAAAAGTACAAAAAAAAAGGAAGATAGGAATGAAAAATAGATGACACCTCATCTATAACCCAGGAAGGCCAAAATCCTACAATATTTATTATGCGTCATCAAGTGGTCCTCCCAATATTTGTTTCCTTTTCTCTAGAATTTTTTTTAAGATTTACAACGCTTTAATGCCTTTTCCTAAAGGAATACAAGACATGTATTGACCAATTGTCTTCGTAAAAATCTCTTAAGCCTTCAATGCAAGATTACATATTAAAGGCGTGGGGGCAACTGACGGGTCAACTTTTTTTATTAAGATTTTTATAAATAAAAATAATCTTAAAAAACAAAATATGTCTGACAAATATACCAAAACCAAAGAACTTGGACTTTGTAGTTAGCTTAGTCCAAGGTAAGGTGAGTCTGGCAAATATGTCAGACCTAAAGAACTTGGACTTGGCAGCCAGTCAAGCTCAAAGTAGCACAAGTTACAAACATGTCAGACGTATAGGACTTGGGCTTGGTAGTCAGCCAACCCAAAGGTAGAGCCCATCTGAAAATATTTCAGACCCTAAAGAACTTGAACTTGACAGTTAGTCAATTCCAAGATAGTGTGGGTCTGGCAAACATGCCTGACCCCAAAGAACTTGGGCTTGGCAGACTATGACCAAAGCTTAAGATAATGTAGGTTTGAAAAACATGCCAAACTCAAAGCCCTCGGGCTTGACAACCAGCCAAATACAAGGTAACGTGGATCTGGCAAATATATTAAACTCAAAGCATTTGGATTCAACTATCACCAAGTTCTAAGGTTATATGCCTGATCCTAGACAATCCCCTAAAATAAAAGTATTGAAGACATGCATGATATATAAGTTGTCATGCCTCTCAATCTAGAATAATAATTCATATTATGGTAATGATTTCCCTACACTTATAGGTGTATATAAGGTCTCTTAAGGGACCTACTATACCTACTATCTCATTAATGATATGTAAGGGATATTTGTCACCCATTAAAGTCACTGAAAGTAGAGGACTTTTTAGTCCTTCTCTTTTCTGAAAACGACAAAGTTTAGGAAGTATAAATACTCCGTTAACTATCTAGATAAGAATTCAGAACTTTTTATCTTTTAAGATAAACTCATTTAGATTTCAGAGCATTGACCAACTTAAACCTTAAAAACAAACATTTTTGTTTCTTTAATTTAAAGTTCTTTTAAGTCATTTATTGTCTTTCTCATAAATATATTAACTTTATTATCGAAGAATCTTTAAATTTCCTGATTAAAACTAGGGGTGTTCAAAAAAACTAAAAAACTGATTAAACCGAGAAAACTAGAAAAAAATAACTGAAAAAACCGAACCGTGAAAAAAAACTGATTAAACAGATTAAAATTTTGAAAAAACCGACCGATTCGGTTCAGTTTCGGTTTTTTTGTCTGGAACCAAAAAAACTAAACCGAACCCGAACCGAAAAACACCGGAAAAAAAACCAAGCCAAAACCGAGCCAAACCGGTTTGAACTGGTTTTTGTTCTAAAAAACCGAACCGAAACCGGTCGGTTTGAACTGGTTTCGATTTTTTTAATTCGGTTTGGTTACTTTTTTTATAAAAACCGAACCGAACCGAAAATGAAAACCCCTAATTAAAACTGTTATTTACATGTACTTAATCTTTTACCATAATCCTGGAATTCCTTAGACTAAGAAAAAAAAATTCAAGTAATTAAATATATTGATTAACCACAATCTTAAATGCTAAATAACATATTATATATATATATATATATATATATATATATATATATATATATATATATATATATATTTTATGACATCGTCAAGTCTCAAAAAAAAACTATTCTAGGGTATTATATTACGAAAACTCCTGAAATCTCATGAGACTTAATTAAGGGTTGCCTTTTTATTCATTCTCTCTCATGGGGCTGTAGTCTTCTGTTTTCCTGGTCCTTGCCGACATGGTAATCGACGAAGAGAACTGAACTTATTATGTAAGAAGGTGCTGGGTATAAGTTCATGCATCGAGACTAAGTAATAGTCAATAAAATGGAGCAACAACTACCGCTCCAGATAACAACTAGAGATGGTCGCTAGATAGCCTCGAGACAACTGGGCTTTAAATATTTAGTTACCGAGAATGACATGGGAGCTTGGCAAGAGAAGAAGTTCGGCACCGCACCCCTAGCAAGGTGTAGTCTATTCCGGAGATGGTCCAAGAATGGCAAGAAAGAAAAGACTACACGATCAGGCAGCCTTAATACACATCCACATGTATGGATGAATCATGCATGAGTAGGAAGCTGTTCAATCCAAGTCGGTAAGAGGTGCCATCTTCTAGGATTATTGTGCTTTGGCTTCTTGAAATACACAAACACAGTAAAATTAGTGATTATTTTTATTTTTTCAAGGGGTTTAAATATCTTCGATAGATAATATAGAGTTATTTAGAATTTGAGTGAATATTATCTGAAAATCAAATGTTTTTTTTGAGATTTGATCAATTTTTTAAATTTAAGCTGTCACAAATTACAAGTTATTTAATTGTTCAACCTCTAATAATAATTATCACGAACCAACAAATCATAAATCTTCTAAAATCCTTTTAGGAGAGAAGGATTGTTATGCATTGAATGTATCTTTTTATTTTTAATTTATTTTAAGGTGTATCTATGATCACATAAGATCTTTCATGTTATTAGAAAAATATGAAACATTTTACTTATAGAAAAAAACTAATGACTTTATAAATAACAAAATATCATTTTGTCCTTTGAAATATATCACATATATTATTTCAAGATAATTTTAGAAATTAATGTAATAAAGTCCTTAGATTTTTCTAACTTTAGAATTATAATCTCTAATGTTAATTACATTATTGTCCTCAATTTCTAAAACTTATTTACAATCAAGTCATACTTGATTAATCATCACAATTTATTTTCTGACCAATAGTTTTTAAAGTGTGTGACTTATTAGGTTTTCTAAAATGGTAACTTAAATATAAATCGCAATCCTAATCAAAATAGAATTAAATAAGTTAAATAATTTAACTTATTATCTAGGTATGAATTGATTAATTTATATTTTAAAGATCAAGTTCAATGTCTAGAAACGTGTCAAAGTCTCTCAAATATTAGGAAAGTCATATGTTGTTTGACTTAACATTTTAGTGACCGATTTATCAATGTAGTTATCATCTTTTCATCAAGAATGTTCTGATTTGAACATTTCAGCATAAAGAGTATATACCTTATCAAATCATATTTGTTCTCAACACCATATTCATTTATTTTTGTGTTATAACTCAATTTTCCCTTTCAAAAAACAAACAAACAAATAAATTTTCATCCGAAAAATTCTCACTAAAAATGTCCTTGTAATTGAAAACGAAAGAAAAAAGAAAAAAAATCAAAAATCAAAATTAAAAAAAAAGAATTGATAAAACACAATTGGGTGAAGATGTGTGACAAAAGTTGAAATTTGCTAAAAATTTAAAATTGGAAACCCATTGACAGAATTGAAATGTTGTCAAAATCAAAGGGTCATTTTTATTATTCAATTAGGGATAAAATTGAAGAGAAATTAAGAAAAAAAAAGGTAAAATTTGATAAAAAAAAATTGAAAATAAAAAGACCAAGGATGAACTTATAAATTAAGGGAAATCAAAGGGCTTGTTTGAATTAGGACATGGCAGAATGATACATTTTTGGGTTTCAATCAAAAACTCTAATTTGAACCTAAAACAAAAATGATGTCACATTTATTTAAGCGAAACTACATATTTTATTTATTTTATTTGAATGTCATCATTTCGGTAACTAAAAAACAAATAATAGTAATATAAATGAAGTAGTGTCGATTTGAAGGCCATGAACAAGGCATTTTTTCCCTCACGATTTGGCTAAAAAAACAAGTTTTAAACCCTTTATGATGGGCCAATTTTGGCACAACTTTACTATTGGTTTCCTACTTATTGCGGACAAGAAACAAACCCAACACTCATTCTGACACCCCCACCTATAATCCCAGCCAAAAAACCTACTTAGCCCCAAATACACTACCAAACCATGCAAAAACCAGCCTACCACACCTCCCAAACAAGCCATATCAGCCACTTTGCCAACCCCAACGCTTCTACAAGGATTAGTTGGGTGGCAAACCAAGGATGGAGATTTTTTGTCCATGTTTAAGGGTTCTAATCTAGCAAAGATCAAGGAAACCGTAGAATGATATACCACTTTTATAAATACCCTTAAACCTATAGCCCTTACGAGGGAGGGGGAGAAGAAGAAAAAAGAGAAAAAAGGAAGAGCTGATACACGAGATAAATAAAAAGACTGAGGGAGAGAAAAGGAAAAGGGTAGTAAAGAGAGAGATATAAGGTGGGAGAAAAAGAAAAAAAAAGTCTTTGAAATTTTGTTGGAAGAAATAATGGTGGACATGGACACCCAAGAACCATAGAAATACCTCCAGGAAGTAATCATAATAGTATCAAACTCCAACATTAGACCCAAGTCACAGAAAAAGTGTTGGACGTTAATTTTTTATAAGTAACCTAATCATCGAGTCTTGTATTTTTAGGGATGGACATCATTTTTTTCAAAAGGTCTAATTTATGAGCAAAATTTTTCATAAGTGACCTAATTGACGAATCTCTTATTTCTAGCGATGAAAATCAAAATTTTCAAATCATCAATTTGACAAGTCTCCTATATTTAGGATGTTTACATTGACAACTCTCCTATTTCTAGAGATGGATGTCAAGTTTTTCTCCAATGACCTAATCTATGAATCTTTTATTTTTAGAGATAAAAGTTAATTTTTTTAAATGGCCTAATTGATGAGTCTTCAATATTTATGGACAAACATCAAATTTTTTTTCTAAGTTGCCTAATTGACGAGTCTCATATTTTTAGGAAAGGATGTCAAATTTTTTTCAGATGGCCTCATCAATTATGTCATATTTTTTTCAAATAGCTTAATTAATGAGTCAATTTTTTTTAAATCGCCTAATTGATGAATCTCTTATTTTTAGTGGTGGATGTTGATTTTTTCACTAATGGCCTAATTGACAAGTCTTCTATTTTTATGGACAAACATCAAATTTTTCATGAATGAACTAATCAATGAGTCTTCTAGTTTTAGGGATGGATGTCAATTTTTTGCAAATGACCTATTCAACGATCTTTTATTTTTCAGAATGGACATCAATTTTTTTTCAAAAACATTAGAAATAAATTAAAATAAATCATGAATAAGCTCAAAAAATAATTTAGATAGTTCATGACATGTGATTAAGTAGAAACCAAGGTAAAACTTTGTTTAAAATATCACGGTAAGGGTGATGTCTATCTTTTAAATAGAATAAACCCTTTTTTGAATCTCTAAAACTAGTTCTTATAGCAAGATTTCATGTTTCCATTATCGACTAGGTGGTGACTTCATTTTCCCAAATTTTCTTTTTATTTCAAAAGTGTCAATGCCGTGTTGGTGGTTACACTTTGAATAATATTTGAGATTGTTTTCAAATTTCCTTTTTATTTTTCAAGTCCCAATGTCATATCATTAATGGACTTGTGTTGCTTCTATGGTTTTGTTTAGCTGCCACAAAAAATGTTACCACTTAAATCTAAATTTTGTTTTCTTAATATCCTTAATTTGCTATTGATTTGAGAATAGTTCCACTTTAAGGATATGGGAGGCTTCTCCTATAATTGTGCTTGTTTATGAAAATTTACACGGATTTTAGTTTGATACGTGCCATCATATATAGGAGGGCTATGCCTATTATATATCTTTAAACTTCAATTTTTCTCTTTGTTATTTTTTTCATGCATGCTTTCTTTAGGTCATTTGATATTTTTTCAAAGATATCAGAATTCTTTCAACAATCAAAGTATCATTAAACTCCAGACTAAAAATATTATACCCTTTTGTACTAATTGTTTGATCTAATTTAGTTTATTACTAGATATGTTACCCCCATGTTTCACCGCAGGCTGAACAATTTTTTTTGTTGTAAAAAGAGTGACAGGTTAAAAAACAATTCAAGTCCCAAGTCATTGATTCAAGTGATAATTTAAATAATACGAAAAAAAACCAACATCAATAAATAACATGAAAAACAAAACAACAAAAAAAAGATAAAAAGATCTACACCTGAGCCTATTCGGATTATCAAACAACTCAATGCTAGTCTAATTGAAGGAAAATCGCAAAAAGAGTAAAACTTCAAAAAAAAATAGAAAATATTAGCTTAGAGAAAAATAGAAAACAATCAAGCAAACCCAGACGAATCCTAAACCTAGTTTAATCTAAAAAACTTGTAACTTGTTAAATTTCAATTAAGAAAATTAAATGTCATCCAATTTAATTTTAAATGATGGAATCTTTGAAAAATATTAATAAAAAACTTGCAAAATATAAAAATAAAAAAAAATGTGGCTAAAATCTGATAAGAAAAAACCCAATAAGGATGAAATTTGAAAAAACAAATGATCGCAAACAAAAAAATATTGCAATTAAAAGAATTAGGACCATGCCTGAAAGTTTAAAAAATCATAGGGGGTGAAATTGAATATCATTTCTAATATGATAGATTATTTATAGAAAAAAAACAGTAGGAGATGAAAAAAAAGTTGTTGAGGGCTAGCCCAATAGAATCAAACTGAAAAAAAAAAACAAAACAGAAGTTTAAAAAAGGGATAAAAATTAAGACAATCTCAATGTAGAAAAAAAAAATACAGGGCAAATCTAGCGAATCTCTTAAACCTTGTCTAATCTCTAAAAGTCATATCTCATGAAATCTTTGAGCCAAATTTAGTCAAGAAGAATAATTCTCAACTAATTTAATTTTAAAAGATGAGATTAGTAGAAAAATATCAATAAAAAAAACCTACAAAAGCGACAAAAAAAATAAGGATAAAATTTAATAGAAAAGACTCAAGGAGGATGAAATTTAATGAAACAAAAAAAAAATAATCCAAAATAAAATAAATAGCAATTAAAATGATAAGGATCAAATTTTAAAGATTAAAAAAATCAAAGGGGTGAAATTGAAAAACATAAGTAAAAACCAAGCAAACCCGGACAGATATCCTGAACCTGGTTAAATCTAAAAAAGCTAGCAACCTATGAGACACTGGATTCAAGTCCAATCAAGAAATTTATTATGAGCCAATTTAAAAATTTTAAATTTAAAAACTTTTCAAAGCAAAAAAATACGTAATCAAAAGAATAACGATTAAATTTGATAGTTAAAAAAAACAAAGGAGGATGGAATTATAAAACAAAACCAACTTAAAAAATGATCCAAAATAAAAAACTTGTCAAGGAAAAAAAATTAACGATTAAAAGAACATGAATTAAATTTGATAGGAAAAAATAGTAGGGCTATTCTCGAGTTTTATAAGGGGTTGGCGCAGAAGTCTAGATGGGAGAGAGAGAGAGAGAGAGAGAAAATAAATGTGAAAACAAAAAACATGTTGGTTAGTGCCAAACCGCTGTGAATGATAGCACATACGTCACCTCATAGGGTTGGGGATGTTAAGACCTTCTAAACGCCACCCTGAAATGCGGCGTTTGGTGGTTAGACGATTCCTTATGCACCTTAGAAAAGCACAGGGGTTGCCCCCACACTGGTGTAGGCTACACACACTCCAACAGGTTTTTTTAATTATATTTAATTAATATAATTTACAACAATGTCCTTCATGACCTTTGAAATTTACAATAAAAACAATGTAAAATGAAAAAAAAAACTATTGGATGAAAGTTTAATTGATTGTCTTTAAAGCTATCAAAGTAATTATACTATTTTATAAAAAATTAAAATACAAAAATGCCCTTGTGTTGGATTAAATGAGTAATTTTATTGTGCATTAAAAACCATAATTACTAAAATCACCCCAGACAACTTTCAAAAGACATTTATTTCATAGTGAAAAGATCAACCTACCCTCAAAGCTAAATTTAAAGATTAAATGACCAATGGGCAATATAGTAATTACACTATTAAAATAAATAGTAAACTATGTCTTAAGACATGATAACTTCATTAACAGCTTTAGTGTTTTTGATAATAAATTAGGTTTCTATCCAAATACTAACAAAATATTGGCTAGATAAAGTCACATGTGCTTATGAAAACAACCTTAATATACTATTTAATTTTTTTTCTAATAAAATGAAAAAAAAAAACTCAACAATCACTTTAACATTTGGATGAAAATCTAATTTCAACCAAATGATGACTAAATTAGATTGAAATTTTTTTATAAAGATTGTTTATTTGAAGTTTTTAATAAAGAGACTAATGACATTTTAATAAATAGTTCAAGGGATTTTGTATAATTTAGTCTATTATTATTAGATCCTAACAGAAAATGAATTTCAATCCAAGTGGTTAAGGCACATAACCCATGTGAGAAAAGTATATATATATATATATATGACAAAATCCAACTTATAAATCCTTTATGTTTTCAGGGTTGTTTGAAAGTGTGGTAAATATTGTTTTTTAAAGTATTTTTCGCATAAAAATACATTAGAATAGAATTATTATTAATATTATTATTTATAATTTATTTTTGAAATCAGCACATTAAAAAGATAAAAATCAAACTAGACATAGTTTTGGAAACCATTCCATAGTTTACTTCAATAGTGAGTTTATTTTTACTCTCATTTTAATTTTATATATTTTCAAATTTATTTTTTAATATTTTAGATAGTATATTTGAATTAGAATTTTACTGTTAACTTTAAAAATTCATGTGCATAAGTTAATAATTTATCTTAAAAAAATTTATATATTTATTTAATAGCCGAAAACAGAAAAATTTATGGCTGTGTCCTTGTTTGTCGCTGTAGTCGTTTCTAATAGGTTGATGTGTCACTACTTCTATTTTAATTGCTAGCGCCTGGCATTTTGGTTGATCTATTGATCCGTCGCTGTAGTCGTTTCTAATGGGTTGATGTGTCACTACTTCTATTTGATTTGCTAGCGTCCGGCATTTTGATTGATCTATTGACCCGTCGTAACATTTTCTCTCGACCAGTTGGTCTTGTTACGTAAGGAGATCAAATTCACATGATAAATCTCAAAGCAAATATCTTAGGTTATTATATTAAGAAAGCTCTTGAGCCTTAATTAAGGGCTGCCTTTTTTGTTCATTCTCTCTCCTTGGGTTCTGGTCTTCTATTTTCCTGGTGCTTGCTGACATAGAAATCGACGAAGAGAACTGAACTTAGTACATAAGAAGCTGCTGGGTATAAGTTCATGCATCGATATTAGTAAATAGTCCAGAAATTGGAGCAAAAGTTTTGCTCCAGATAACTAGAGATGTTAGCTAGATAGCCTTAATTAAAGTGGGTATGATGACAAGTTGGCTTTAAATATTTGGTTTATGAGAATGACATGGGTGTAAGGTATTGTGCTTTGGAGAGAAATCAGAGTACAATTCGATTAAAGAAAGTGGCTTTAAATAGCATTTACAAAGCACCAGAAATGGAAGATTTTGTGCAATTAACACCCTGACAACTAGGAATTTATTGCAACTAACACCCTAACAATTAGGGATCTTATTTTAACAAGTCAATTCAACTGAAACTAAAAATAACTTATCATTCCCTCTCTTAAACTAAATGCTTTTAAGTATTTAGTTTATCTGAAACCTCACATACTCCCAGCTTCTGTCGCAATTTCTGAAACTGATCTAACTTCAGTGGTTTAGTCATCACATCAGCTACTTGTTCCTTTGTGCCACAGAATTCCAGCTTAATAACACCATCTTTAACCAAGTCCCGTAGAAAGTGGAACCTCACATCTATGTGCTTGCTTCTACCATGCATGACCGGATTTTTTGAAATTTTAATGGCAGAGCTGCTGTCACTCATGATTACAGTGCTTCCTTCCTGCTGATAGCCAATTAGAAGAACTAAGTTGACTGATAAAAGTCTTCCTTGTATTCTCTTGGGGGTTAGTGATGAATCTAAAGCATATCGACTATATGATCCTATCTAAAAAAGGATTGTAGTCAGTCGAGATGTTATTTTTGAAGAAGAAAAACAATGGGAATGGGATAAAAGTGTTGAAGAACAGGTTTTGATGAATCTAGAATGGGGTGATGATGCTGTATTTGAAGATGATACTGGAAATACTGATTCTGGAGATGATGGAGATGATGCTAATACAGGTGAAGATGCTAAAAATAATGGCATGGGAGATAATGCTGATGTTAGTGATGCTGCTAATGAAGCAGACAACACTGGAAATGAGGGGTCAACA
>Ga0325410_1003513_pt1 | contig 17705 bp, 5 predicted proteins | sample PopdelMetagenome_16_FD_206182 | JGI IMG/M metagenome (GOLD analysis project Ga0325410, IMG submission 206182) | Populus deltoides microbial communities from Bellville, Georgia, United States - Xylem-PdIQD-R3 | ecosystem: Host-associated > Plants > Phyllosphere > Stem > Wood/Secondary xylem...
AAAGCACGTGTTTTTCTATTCCAATGTAAGTTGAATTTTTGAACCATATGTATCAAGACAAGTCTTTCTTTTCAGACGATTTTAAAAGTAGATCTCCTACATTGAAGAGAAATCGGAGAAAAACCTAATGAGTCTTTTTCAATGCTAATCTCTCTAATGTTAATAAGAAAAAAAATGTTTGAAACTAGTTTATCTATAATATTTATACTATCTGATATAACATAATTTGTTAAAATCAGATAATTTAAATACTATAAATGATAGCGAGCCAAAAAACCTAATAAATATATATCATGAGTCGGGTGTGGATTGAGATTCTTAAACCCGCTTAACTTAACTCAACTCGTATAACTCAATGTATGTACCTCGAGTTCTTCGTATGAATAATATTTTTCTTTCTCTCTTTTTATTTTTTTCTTCTCTCACCTTTACATATATAATTACCTTTTATTCTCTTAATCTCGTTCCCTTCTCTCTATTTCTCATTTTTATAAAAATTATAGTTATTTTTTTTGAAATTTAATATGGTGAAGATACAATGGATTTTACAATTCCAATCTTTTCTATTTGGTAACCAAGGAACCATTAGAAAACAAATGAAAATTTCAAGAATCTAGATTGAATTTTTATTTTTTTTAGTTTAATCATAAATCCAAAAGTACTTTATAGTCTCTTCCTACTAGTTTGGCTTTGTATCATATTGCACCCTAACTATTTTATAAAATGCTTAACTATGATTTTTGTTTTGTTTTGATTTTATGTAGAATTTATGATAGTTTTTATGTTGTCCCTAATATATACATTCTAGCAATCTTATATAGTTCCAACAGTTGCATCTAGATATTTTTTTAGGATTGTCGATGAATAAAAGAGTTAATATGCTTAACCCGTGTATATCTATAATATCTATAAAAGTTTTAGTTAAACTTGATACATCCAACCTACTCGGGCTAAAAATAAAATAAAATTGAATGGGTCAGGTTTATATTTTGTAAAATATCAAAAGTTCGGTTGAATATAATTGAAGTCAAAACTCGACCCACTATATCCATAAACATCCAGATTCAAAATTCATTTTAGAAGCAGGGGCTAGGCCCAAAACTTTGAAAGATATTCTTAGCTTGTGTATTACAATTATGCCTACTTTTTCTTCATTTTGTTCATCAAATCCTTTTTTTTTTTTATTGCATCCTTTTGTGAGATATTTTGGGTGTTTTATGAATTGATAATCTTCTATCTTCAAGTGTTCTACATATTTGATGGTTTTTATTAAATTTTAGAACTTTATTGGAGACCAATTTAATGAGATATAGTTTAAAATTATAGTAGAAATCACAATTAAAAAAAAAAGAACCAAACTAAAAAATAGAAGAAAACCACGTGGCCAATCTTGAAATCACGTGAAAAAGTACCTTCTGATCCACCTATTTTCCTTTTGCTTCTTATATAGTCCCTTTAGCTTTTTGAATTTTAATGTAAAATCCCTCGTTTTTCTCTTAAACATTAATTTAACCAATGTATTTCATGGCATAGCTGAAATTAGGGTAAATTTATTTATTTTTTAATCAACTTTATTTATCACCATAAATACTCAGATTTGACATTTATTGAAATTTAATAGTCTTTCAAATTCCTTTATTTTTTTAATGAAATTTTAGCACAGTCTCCTTTAACGAAGCCTTATCCGAAATTTCTTTCTGTTACCTGCACCAAAACACATTCTAATAATTTCACACAGATGCCTTAGACATACCATCGGTTCTTTTTATCCCTCAAATCTCTTTACAATTTGTCTATAATCCTTATAATACTTCCATTTCATTCCTTTCATTAGCAGACCATATATCATTTAAATGCATAATTGAATTTAAGCAAAATTTTAACATACATAATACTATAATAATAACATTCCATACTTAATAGATCCAATAATAAAGTTATTACAATGCCATAATCTTTTCAAGATACACAGGTTCTATACTTAACAAAATGTAAATAATAAACTAAATCAACCTTGTCCCGTTGAGAAAGATGAACCTCTAAAATTTATAACATATAAAGTAAAAAAATGCCATTATTTTACTATTTAATATTTCAAAAATTCGATTCTCTACTCATATATTAACCCAATATTGTTAATAACTCAGATATATCCATATAAATCCTAAAATCACTTTATTTCTTCATATCCATAAGTCACCTTTAGTAATGACAATTCAATTTACATCTAACCCCTTACTTGTCCTATATATAGACGAATAAGTCATTTATTCTTCATGTTGGTCATCATCCAGATTACCCAACAAGCCTTCTACCCAACTTCTTAGTCATCGTCAACATGATTATTAAGTATCAGAACACATTCCTTTCTTTTTCTTTGTCATATGCATCAATTTTTATCAATCAATATCGATATCTGTCTCCTTAGCTACCGCTAGGGGTGTTCAAAATAACTGATTAACCGAGAAAATCGAAGAAAAATTAACCGAAAAAACCAAACCGAAATGAAAAACCGATTAAACTGATTGTCAAAACCATAAATTTTAACAGGTCCGGTTCAGTTTTGATTTTGAACCAGAAACCGGCACAAACTGAACCGGACCTATAAAAGCCAAAGTTACAAAAATCTTCGAGGTATAAATAGTTAAATTGTAACCTAACCCTAACAATTAACATAACTTTACTGCCTTTCACAAAAAGTCGCCGCCCAGAGAAATTCCCAATCTTCCTTTCCCAGTTTCCCAATCTTCCTTTCTGATGGGTTGTTGAATGAGCTTTCAATGAGAAGATCACATTTTTCAACATCACATACACATCTAAAGAAAATTGATGTACAATGATCTTTGCCTATCTTTGTCACTTGTATCTTTTTCTTGTTCTTATCTTTTCTCCCTTTTCATTCTTAGCTGTACCTCAGACTTCACTACTTTGAGTTCTTGGTCGAGACTCTTTCTTTCACTCCTGCAACTTGAGGCTCTCCTTTCTAAAGTTGCGAAAGGCGCCCCCTAGAACAAAGCCCCATCCTTCTTTACCCCCTTTAATAAAAGACCCTCGCCCCGCTTCCTATTCATTTGTGGCTCGGCACCCGAGGGCCTTTTTTTTTCTCAATTTCAAGAATCTCCCAACCGATCTTTCTTGTGGTAAGTATTCGTGATAATGGCTGAGATCGATGGGATTAATGGCAATGGAAACCATGAAGGAGTTGTTTTGGCTGAGATTGTGAAAATTTTAAAGCCCAATTTAATGTAAACCAATTTTAAAAAATCCAAAAAAACCCATATATGATGGGATTAGGTTAGTCGGTTTTTTCCAAAAAAATGGATTTAACCAAACTAGATTGGTTCGGTTTGAACCAGTTTTCGGTCCGGTTTGGTTAATATTTCATAAAATTAATGTTATTCGGTTCGATTGGTTTTTTGAGTTTAAACTGAACCGAACTGAACTGTGAACACCCCTAGCTACCGCCATTATGTTATATCAAGTGTCGTATGTACATGCGTGACATTGTGTCGTTAGGATCAAGGAGTCGTCACCTAGTTATTTAGTTCAGGGCCACTAGGAGATCCAAGCGGATTGGTCTTATATAAAACTCTAGGGTAAGAGATTGATTGTGGCTAGGTAAGATATTAACACCCTTAGCGTATCTTACCTAAGGTAAGTTGCATTGTGTGATCTAGATGTAACTTAAATGTATTGATGAGTTCCTAATCAATGGTCCGTTTATTGCTTAGAATAAATATTTATTTCATGAATAAATTTGGCATTTTGAATTCATTATGGACTCGTATGCCAAAATAAATTCTTGCAAGAAAAGTCCATATAAGTGCTCTGACAGGGTTCACCTATCGTGGAAGACGAAATAGTTTTCCACAAATCGTATCGTATATTATGGTGAAAAATAATCCCAATTAAAATTGGTGAATATCCAAAATAATTCTAAGAATTTTCTAGTCAACTTCTAGTATTTAAATGCTACCTTACTTGTAGTTCCAACATTTATACAAGAATGCTGACTATTAATTCTCATGAATTAAAATTTTTAGGGGTTAGTGAAATATTAGCCAAGTTTTTATGGATTCAATAAATTGGTTATTAAATCCAAAAATAGATGCAAAGATAGTTTTTGAATTTTTATTTATATTTAAAAAATGCTAAATCATATATATATATATATATATATATATATATATATATATATATATATATAAAGCAAAATATGATTTTTATCTTTTGAGAGACTTGGCTAAATGCACACTAAATAAAATACTTTTTTTTTTATTTTTTGAAAATGAGAATTTGTTTTTAGAAATTTTTGAGATTTTGATGAAAAGTAAGGTATTTTAATGCCAGATCAACATCTTACTAGGCAAGTTTACAGTTCCAATATTAAATAAAATTGCTGGAAAACTATGTCAGAGACCCACAAATTATTTTAAATTGGTCATTGAATTTTGTTTTATAATTTTTATGAATTTATTTGGGGTCTGTTTGGTAAAAAACCATTTTTATTCAAAACAAAACTGTTAAAATAGATCTAATGGTATGTTTGCCAAACAACTTTTAGGCCAAAAATTCCTTAACAAAAAAAGTAACCAACCCAACAAAGTCTTGGTACTTGACGCAAAACAAAACCAATTGGGTTAACTCGAAAACACTTGTTCAACCCTTAATCGAACCGAAACCATGGTTTGACCCGAAACTAAAGCAAAACAAACAATTAAAGCAAAAACATATCAAAACTAAAAAAACAAAAAAAAAACATAAAATTTATGATAAAAACATATCAAACACTAAGAACACGAAGAACGTTCAAACTAAAACCCAACAAACACAAATCACAAACCAGACAAGTTTCATGCAGTTAAGTGAAAAGTTTTGTGTGTAATTATGTGTAGATCAAGAACTAAGCATCCATTTTCTTCAATTAACACTCAAAAGTCACGATTTGATCAAAATTTGTTTAGGCAGTCAAAAGAACTCTAGAATCTATATGCATGAATATGTGTTATTGATGTGTTTTAACCCTAGATTATTTGCTAAAGATGACAAGCTAACATGTTTGTGCCAAGAATTAACCCAAATCACCTAAAAAACAAGAGGTTAAGGCAATGTTCATGCGAGAACATGAACCCAGAATCTGGAAAATTTCTAGAAATTGAAGAACTAATGCCAAAACTTAAATTTGGCCTTTTAGGTCTCTAAATACACTACTTTTGGTCCCCACAAACCACATTACCAATACCAAGCATAATTGAATTCAAAAAACTAATAAATAACATCAAATCATCAATAACATTCATGAAGTTTCAACTTCATAACTGCAGCCCTAATGACAGCCAACAAAAACATTAAAATTTGATTCTCAACTAACTCTTGAACACTTAGAACTCAAACCATGTTCAGGAGCCAGGAACATGCACTAATAAAACAGAAAAGGTATCAAACATCCACTGCCACCTTACAAAATAGAAAAGACATCAAACACTCACTGTCACCTTTTGGCATATCCAAAAATACAATATTTTTATCAAAATCAGTCACAAACATATTGTCTTGACACTTAGTAACGTCAATATCAACTCCAAATAAGATTTAAATAATAAAAACAATATTTTTACGTATTAATTAAAACAAAACTAGAAAAGATCATAATACTAAAACAAGTTGAAAAAAAAATCAAAAGTGGTTTAAATATCAAGAAAGCATTAATAGGCAGGCCACATAGACTCCACCAATGAGTTTTTACATGGTTATACCTTCTCCGACCTTGTTGACTATAGATTGCTATTTTTTCTTCTCTTTTCCTTCCTTCTTTCCATTTCACTCATTTTCTTTTCAAAGCTTGTTAGACCTTCTATGTTAGGCTTTTAAACCTTCGCAATATGGTATATTAACAGAGTATTTCTCCATGTTTTCCTCTTTTTTTTTCTTTTTTTCTTCTCTGATTTCCAGGGGTATTTATAGGGTTTTCTAGGTGTTTTTTAGTGGATTCCCTCTAATATTGATCAAATCTTAGCTCTTTGATCAAAGTGAGAGGGTTTTGGCAAAAAAGCTAACAATTGAAAGCTCTTGTACAAGGCTGGTTTTGAAAGTGTTGATTTGGTTTTAGGGGTACTTGGTGGTTTTAGACTTGGAAGGCAATAAGCTATTTCTGGCCTTTTGATCTTAAGATGAATTAATAAGAACCCTTTGAAAAGTTTTAAGTGTGAACACATGAAAAAAATAGGTGGTTTTTGAAAAATGGGTGTAAACGTTATTAGAAACCACCTAAAGTTGGTATAAGATCTGCATGTCTTTTATTTGGATCCAACATTTCTCAATTTTAAGGTTTGTAGCTTCACATTTATTTATTTGAAAGTGCCAAACTGATTAACATAGAATTTGAAAATACAGAGATAACTGATTGAAAACAAGATGTTGTTGAGTTCGTTGAAGAAAATAGAATGTAAATGTTTGATGAGAGTAACTAGTCTTTGTAGAGGGGATGTTTTTCAGTTGAATGGTGATGATTATAGCCCCTCAAGTGATAAAAAATGCCACAGTCATTCGCCTGAAAGTGCTTACCCGATTAGCCAAAACTATCGAATAAGTTAACTAGTGGCTGAACGATGCATCGTCTAGGTTAAACCCTAAAAATTAGGGTTTTTAATTTGAGATCTGAAATATTTCATTTCAGCCCCTATTCTTCCAATTGCTTTTAATTGCATCCATAATTGCCTCTCAAACTCTTAATTGCATGTAATTTCACCCCCGCCGAACTCAATCATCAGCTCTAAAGTTTAATGTTATTTTTATCTTGGTCCTTGGTTCCTGATTTGTGTACCTGGACCCTGAAATAACCATTAAACTTTAAATATTTTTTCAATTTAGCCCCTAATTTGGTCAATTTCAGCCCCTACAATCACATGTCTTTTTAATTTGGTCTTTAATTTTTGATTTTTTCAATTAAATCCCTAATTACCCATCAAACTTCAATATTTATGCAACAAAGTCTTCATCCAAATTTTTGTTTCTTTACCCCAGATCAAAATGTTTTCACTAGTAAGGCCTTTTGTTGGTCAGAATTGGATGATCAATTTTGCCAATCTTATACATTTTAGTCTTCCAATGTTTTCACTTATCATCTTGGTCCTTCACCACTAATCTTGAAAACTTTTCTAGGCCTTCTTCATGTATGTCCTTTTATATTTTTTATTAGTTTTATTATATATATATATGTGTGTGTGTGTGTGTGTGTGTGTGTAGTAAAAAATAAGTAACAACAGATGCCCTTCCTTTACAATAATTACGAAGCAAAATCTCATTAAGGTTTTGAATAGTGAGCTTGTAAAGAATAAATGTCTGTATGATTTTCTAGGTTATCCACTCATCTAAAGACTTTGTTTTTTGCAGAAAATGGTCTCATTATCATGGGTGATTTGCCAATTTTAAAATTCAAAAGAATTAGTCTATTTTCATGAACGACTTGCCTATTTTGAAATTCAAAAGTTTTGGTTTATTTCCACAGACGACTTACCCTTTTTAAATTCCTAAAAGAATTTCAGCAAGCGTCCATGTTTCCGTGACATTAATCTATTTTCACGAGTGACTTGCCCATTTTAAAATTCAAAAGTTTTGGTCTATTTCACCAGCGACTTACCCCTTTTAAATCCTAAAAAGAATTTCAGCAAACGTCTATGCTTTCTTGAAATTGGTCTATTTTGACTGGCGACCTGTTCATTTTGAAATTCAAAAGTTTTGGTCTATTTTCACGGGTGGCTTAATCTTTTTAAATTCTAAAAAGAATTTTAGCAAGCATTTATGCTTCCCTGAAATTGATCTATTTTCACGGGCGACCTACCCTTTTAAAATTTTAAATTCTATGATTTACATCGGATCCTTCCAAAACTTTTCTAAAACGAAATTTCAAAATAAAAATACCTTTTAAGGGTAAACTCTTAAAACAAGTGCCTTATCTTACCGTCTTAATTATCCTCACCCTATAGTTGGGATGTCTTTGCCATTTCTTGGCTTTCGTTCACCCATGCAGATTTCGAGTGTTGAGCTGCTTTTGTAGACTTCTTTCATGAGTATTTAAGCTGTGGAGAATGCTATCCTAATCGGGAATGAATTTTGTCATTTTGATGATTTTTGTTTTCAGTTCAGTTGAATTAAACTCCTGCATCTCAATGATTCCCTTCAACTAAAACTTTGGTTTCATAGCTCAGTTAACCTAAAATTCCAATCTAGCAATTCCTTTTAACTAGAACCCAAACTCTTTGTCTTCGGTTTGGATAACTTGAGATCCCAATTTGACAATCTCTTTTAACCACAACCAAAATCTTTGTCTTCAACTCGATTAACCTAATATTCCAATCTGGTGATCCTTTGTAACCAGAACTAAAATATTTGTTTTCAGCTCGGTCAACCTAAGATCCCAATCTGGAAATTCTTTTTAATCAGAACTAAAATCTTTATCTTCTAGGATAATCATTTTCTCACAACTATTCTTGATATACAACTCTTTTCTAGCAGTTCTGTTATCTCAGCGACTCATGTTTTCAGCTCATTGACTTGAAATCTCAATTTGATGATTCCCTTTAACTAGAACTATCTAAAGGCATTTTGATTGAATCCAAAACACTTTGATTGCAGGGTTGACATTTGATACTTCCTAGTCACAGGGTTTGAACATTTTAACATTTTTCAATGCTAAAAAACTAAGAAGTTCCTAATGGCAGGATTTTTCTCATTTTCTTTCTAATTGCAGGGTTAAAACTGAGATCCCTTATTGTCATTGCTTAAGGATTATTTTTCAAATGATTTAATTATGGATTTTTCCTATAAAATTTTAAAAATATTTATGCAATGCTTAAAAGTTAGATGACATGCATGCATCCTTACCTGGTTTGAAATAAAAGCCCCCCTTCTTTGACACTTTATTGTCCTAAGGTGCCTTGACTTGCCATTTGATGCTTTTTGGACTATCCAATTCTCATTCGAGTTTATCATTTGCCAATTCTCCATTCGAATATAAGTGCTTCTTTTTGGACTATCCACTATGATTACTGCTCTCATTATTTATCAAGCCTAACCAAGCCCCCAAGTGTGGTGTTGTTTGTTTCATCATGAAGGAGTTTAACAAATCATTCAACTTCTTGGATCATTTCAAAAACCACCTCTTGATTAGCTGTGTGTATTTTGCCAACAATTATTTAAAGGCTTTCTGGTGTGAACCTCATTTTAGATTGCAAATCAGCCATGATGTTGCCCCTTGTTGAAACATATTCTTCAAGCATCAACCTTCATGAAATTTTCAAGTCATTTAGACATGCATATCATTGCTTGCAGTAAAGACTCATCAATGTATATTTAATGTTCTTCATAATAAATGGCTTTTAACTCGTCTAATCTTATTAAACAACCCTGCACATTTATTATAACTATTACAAGTACTTATATAGCTATGGAGTTGTCCCTCAATTGGGCTATGCTTCTTCAATATGAAAACATTTTCTAGATTCTTGAATAAAACCATTAGAGTCATCCTTTACTAATGATTTTCAACATCTCTTTAGCTGATACGACTAAGTTCATCCTTTTAGACCCAATCTATCTTTAGAGATTCTCCCTCATTTCAAGGCTTTGTAATTAGCTAAACTCAATCATGGAAAGAAACACATTATCATCATCAATGATGTTCTTTTTATCACCCATATCAATATGGTGGAATGCACCTTGAATCAATGAGCTTCAAAGTAGATTTTCCCTTGTCAATCTAGGTAGCGTGCATCTTTCCAACATGTACCCATGTGATAACATCTTTCAGGAGTCATAACCATATTTCAAAGGGTAAACCAATCTTTTAGACATGAAGACTACCTTCAAGTGTAGCGTTACTATTAACTGCTGCTAGAGTTCATTAATCATAGACTGTTTTTTAGCAACATTGCCCTCAACTGATCTGCTAATGCTTATTCTTCAATCTATCATCAAGAGGCACTTGTCATTGACAAATGCTAATCATAGTTTTGATGGATTTCACTGAATCATCATTTGATTATGTGTTTCTTTCCCCTCTAACAAATCTGAATAATGTTTGTTTTTCCTCTTAGGGTCCGCTGTATTGCCCCTCGTTTGCTCAACTTAAAAAGTGTCAATGTCATTTCTGTTAATGGCTTTGTAAACTTGATCAATGATCTTTTTTATTTGAAAATCTTTCTTCTTTAGAAATCAACTCATAAATTTCTAGGATCATGTCTATTTAATTCTCATTGTTGAAATGAAATTAGAAAGATGTCAGTTTTGAAAGTATTTTTAAAATTAAGCTTCTTTAGTCAAAGATCTAACACACATCATTTAATACATGCAATCTGATTATCTTGTATTTTGAAAACATAAATTGACTCGTAAGATTAAAATTGTTGGTTTGGCTCTTTTATAGTGCTTTGTGTCAATTTTAATATCTTATTTTGGGTATGTCATTTGATGGTACATAACGAGGTGGCATTCTGTTGATTTCAATACCAAGGTGTTTAGGGGTTTTAAAGACCTAAGATCACTATCAACTATTCACTTCACTCTCTTTCTTTTGTTATCTTCATAATGACATATAACCATGCCATACATTTCATCAAAAAGTCTTGTTTCCTAAAACTAGACAAGAAACTCCATTTTCATTAATCAAAATCAAATAATAGCAAATAATTATGCTTTGCCTTTTCTATAGAATTTCCTATAACCAAAATCAAGCACTATGCCTCACCTCTTAACATGACTTTTCATCAATAAAAAAACTTTCAATGTTATCAATCAAAGTCAAACATTAGCATATAACCATGCTACTTTTTTCAACAAGAATTTTTACCTCATTTAATTAATAGTTCAAGAAGTTCCATTTTGATCTGTCATTTACATACAACCATGCCATTCCTTCCATTGTCAATCTCAAATTTAAAGAGAATACTATAGCTCATTGCCAGTATTTATCTCATGATACTCTATTATTTTTGTTGTTTTACATTTCAATTCAAAGAAAGGGTTAAGGTTCACTACCAATCATTAGCCTTATCATTTCCTCATTTTCTTTTACTATATTTGTAAAAAAATGGCATATAATCATGAAACACATTCCATTTTTACCTAAAAGATCAACATTATCTTAATAGAGACCATAAAATAACTTCAACCAATAAAATAATTTGAAGACATTAAAGGTTTTATCATAGATACCAAGGGATATGTTTATAGTCTAATATCTTTTTTTTTCTCATGCCCCCAACATCAATTTTTGACATTTGTTGTGCCTTTCCTCAATTAAAACCTTTCTTGCTCCTCCTAGACATGATAGGCATACCCCTCTTAGACATGATCAACATTTTTCTACCTTTAACCTTTTCATGACATTCCATCATCAACACTTGATTTGCCTTTAAGTGCAGATAATTTCTACTTTTGGCTTTCCCACTTCCTTTTTCAAAGTTTTCCTGGATGCCCTCCAGTCAAGGGTTTTTTTTCTTTTCTTTTTTAGCCCTTTCTCGATCATTGAGCTTTCATTCTTAGCATTCCTTTTACCATTGATTCTACTAATGTTTTCATCTTTTCAACCAAAAATCCCTCACTTGACCCAGTGTAAGGGTGTAATCTAGGCAGGGTCTTTTTTTTCAAAAGAAAGATTCTATCAGGCTCAAATTAGGATTTATAAGGGATTTATCTTAAGAATTGTGAAAGGAATAAACAAAGATGGTTTTTTCTTATTTCAAACAAGGTCAATTAGAACCGATAAATTTTGACCTTGTCCAGTGTAATAATTTAGACTTGTAAAGAACCATGATTCACGAGTCCATAATTATTGAATCTACTGCAAGTCATTATGCGTACTGCTAAACTCCATGATATGTGGTTTAATTTCATATATGAGCTCAAAATTGTTTGGTCATCCTACATTGTTTGTCATGCTATTTTAACAAACATTGAATTATTTTTGCAATCAAGACACTTTTAATCTTTCAAGATTGATTAGTTTTAATTTTGCATGTTGGAGTTTGATCAAAATATCATAGCCAATAATAAAATGCTAATCATCTTTTGATTTTAGAACAACAAAAAGAAAAGGCATATTTCATTAAAAATATGATTTAATCCCTAAACAAAATATTGAAAAAAAAATTTCATAACAAAATTGTTGACAATGCAACACCCTAATTAGGCTAGCTTCTCCAGCAATCACCCGTGTCTCATCATCGTTTATCAATCTTTGTTATGCTCACGATGATCTAGTGACAATATGGCAGATGATATCATTTTTCACATCCTCAACTTGCCTCTTACTCATTAACTTCTAGACTCGATACTTGAAACTCTTACAACTACTCACATCTCTCATATGGATTATACCACGTAGGAAATTATGGTTTATGACAATTGTTCTTAAATGCATGACAATTCCAATATCGTGTCCAACCGTGCTCCTTCCTTGACAATAAAAATGGATCTAAATGGGAAGAATCTATGGAGTAAACCCTTCCCTAATCACAACATATCAATACTTTCGATCTTAAAGTTAAAAAATATCATGTTAGGAAAATATTTTCCCATCAGCACAATGTTAGCATTACAGTTCAAAGGACTTACATGAGGTTCTTTTCTTATTAAAACCCCCATGTTTATTAAATGTCTTTTGTTCTATTGTCTTCCGTTGTAACTCTTCATGATCTATATTTTCATGAAATCACTCTCCCTATCAATGTAGGTCAATACAAGTTTTTCTTTGTATTCAACAAGCCCAATATCCTTGCTATCATTGCCTTTAAAGGCTGGTGAAACAAAAGGAAAGAAGAAATAACTTTCTATTTTCACATCAAATACAAATATATATCTCTTCCAAGTAAGCCAATGAAGTGAACCATTCATGGATATTTTTATCATACGACAAAGAAACTTCTCTTATGGCAACTTTACCTCATCCAATAGCTTTCACCTCCAAGTCTTTGAGTCAAACAACTCAACTCTAATACAATGGTACATATATAATTCTTTATTATGCGGGCAGAACTTGGGCTTCGAGAATCTTATAATTTTATAGCATAAAGGCTTTGATCTTTCAACCATCATACTAAGTTTTATAATATCATATCGTGTTTTCAAATTCAAGATCTTCTACCATTGTTTCATAGTAGGGTTTCCTATGTAATAGCATAGTCCATGGTATGCGTGACAAAGTAACACTCCTTGATTTGTTAATGCCATTATTTCAACATGATTAGGAAGGAAATCAAATGACATTTTAGAAAGAGGCTTCAGAGTGTTAATTTAAATAAAGGAAACATGATATTCATTCTTGATCATGCTTTGTATAAAGAATCTAGAGACAATGTTGATTTTTTGGCTGTATAGCTTCGTACAAGTGGATTCGTAAGTGAACTTGTTGCCTTTCTTAAAAAGAGGCCTAAATTTCACCACAATCTCTATTAATAAATGAGTTAAGACTTCATAGATGACATTCGAACATAGGGCACAAGCTTAGTTTATGGTAAAGTAGAGGTTTTTGTTATCGGCTTGAAAAAAAACACAATGATGCTTTTGGATTAGAAGTTGAGCAAATCCTCCTTAACACCGTCAAACATTGACAACTCTTGGCTCTTTAGAGAACCAAATTTGGGGGACCTATATTTCAACCTATGAGCATGCATGTTAAATGTATGAGTATGTTTTTCTATGATGAATTTGCTCTTCAAGAGGTGACACATGGTCGTTACTCTTGCATGATGAATAATAATTTTGATTTTTGCCCAAACTATATAATGAAAATTTTCCAAGTGACGACCATTGTGTCACTCGTAAGTCTTGAATTCAAGATGTTTGGCTTGCCTTGATTCAAAGCATATGTAGGGAGCATACACCCTAAAGTCAAGTTTTAATCCTTTTACGTAAGATACGGGATAAGTTTACTACTTGGTCTCTAAAAAGGGTCTCTTGTTGTCTTAGTGATCACCATTGTAGAGGCAATATAGGGGTTCAGTAGGTGATGTGATGACATGAATATTAATCATTACCAATCCAAGTACTCAACAAATAGTCATATGGTTTCACGAACTTAAACCTTGATTGAAAGTCATAGGATAAGTCGCTACTCCGCTAACTTACCTGAAGTTTCCATATATGTGCATTTCAAAGCGATGTATCATAAATAGACTAGTCATGCATGAAGACATTCATTTATATCCAATATATATGCACAAACAAGATAAAACATACAAAGACGTAAAGAAGTAAGCCAAATGTGAAGATTTAAACACATCAAATTACATAAACCACATAAAACACATAGAGCTGAGTCCAATACTATCAAAATAGAAGGTCCACAGTGAAATCACCATTCTGTCACATATGCGTATGCGGTGTTGCGGTGTCGGGATCAAGAAGTGACCACCTAGTTATTTGATTCAGGGTTAAGAGGCTAATTATTATTAAGGAAGGTATAGCACTCTTAGCGTACTTTAGCTGAGGTAAGTTGTATTGTGTGATCTAGAAGTGGCTTAAAGGTATTAATGGGTTCCTAATCGATGATCTGTCTATGGCTTAGAATAAATATTTATTCTCATGAATAAATTTGGCATTTCGAATTCATTATGGGCCTGTATGTCCAAATAAATTCTTGTGGGAAAAGTTCATCTAAGTGCCCTGACAAAGTTTACCTATCTTGGAAGGTGAAATTTTTTTCCACAACTCATATATTGTGGTGAAAAATACTCCCTATTCAAATTAGTGAGAACACCTGAAATAATTCTAAGAAATTTATAGTCAACTTCTAGTATTTAAATGCCAACCTTCTTGTAAGTCCAACATTTATACCAGAATGTCAACTCTTAATTCTCATGAATAAAATTTTTTAGAGGTTACTGAAATATTGACCAAGTTTTCATGAATTCAATAAATTGGTTATTAAATCTAAAAATACATGCAAATGTATTTTTTTTTATTTTTGTGTATATATATAAAATGCTAAATCATACATACATATAAAGCAAAATATAATTTTTATCTCTTGAGAGACTTAATTGAATGCACACCACATAAAACATATTTTTTATTCTTTTGAAAATGAGAATTTGTTTTTGGAGATTTTGACAAAAAAAACAGAGTATTTTAATATCAGGTTAACATTTTACAAGGTAAGTCTACAACCTCAATTTAAATAAAATTGCTGGAAAAATATGCAAGAGATCCACAAATAATTTTAAATTGGTCCTTGAATTTTTTTTAAATTTTTATGAATTTATTTGGGGCATGTTTGGTAAAAAAACCATTTTTGTTCAAACCAAAATTGTCACAATAGGTATAATGGTGTGTTTGCCAAACAACCCCTTAGATAAAAAAATTCCTTAACAAAAAAAAGTAACCAACCAAACAAAGCCTTAGTATCTGACTCAAAACAAAACTAATCGGGTTGACTCGAAAACACTGGCCCAACCCTGAATCGAACCGAAAACCATGGTTTGATCCGAAACTAAAGCAAAACAAACAATTAAAGCAAAAATAGATCAAAACTAAAAAACACAAAAACATAAAATTTTATGACAAAAATTGATCAAATACCAAGAACATGAAGAGCACAATGAACATTCAAACCGAAACCCAACAAACACAAATTACAAACCAGACAAGTTTCAATAGAATCAAGGGCATGATTTTATACGTAATCATGCGTAGATCAAGAACAAACATCCAATTTCTTCGATTAACATTTAAAAGCCATGATTTGATCAAAATTTGTTTGGGTAGTCAAAAGAACCCTAGAATCTAAATGCATAAATACGTGTTATTGATGCATTTTAACCTTAGATTATTTACTAAAGATGACAAGCTAATATGTTTGTGCCAAAAATTAACTCAAATCATCTAAAAACAAGAGGTTAAGACGATGTTCATGTGAAGAACATGAACCTAGAATTTGAAAAGTTTTCAAAAATTGAAGAACTATTGCCAAGACCCACATTTGACCTTTTAGGTTTCTAAACATATTGTTTTTGGTCCTTACAAACCACAGTACCAATACAAAGCATAGTTGAATTTAAAGAACTGGCAAATAACATCAAATCATCAATAATGTGAATGATATTTCAACTTTATAACTACAGTTCCAATGACAGCCAGCAAAAACATCAAAATTTAAAAGGAGGCCCCCATATATGTAAGCTAATACTAAGGAATCTTCTACGAATATACCCCCTATCCCTTTACATGCCCTTTTTAGAAGATAATTTCATATGCGTATTTGATTAATCAATATTTGCACAATCTTGCTTGTAACATCCCGAGTTTGTCAAAGATTTTGTACTACAAAATTTATTATAATTTCCAAGATTCATCACACTTATCCAACTCTTTCCAAACCCTACACTTAGTCAATCCTATAAGCCTTCCCCACTTTTTATATAATCTCCTAATGATTTTAACTAGTATATAATCACTACATACTACTAGTTTAACAACACCCTTATCAACCATGCATTTAACCCCTAACTTTCTAAAAAAAAATCTAAATTTCAACACATTTTAAAATCTCAATTAAGTTTAACCAAGCAATGCTTTCATCTTCATGCATGGTCTAATAATTATACACATTACTTTCATACAATTAAAGAATATTTAAATTAACAATTTAATTTCCGCTCTCTTTTTTCTTTATTGGCTAACCATGTAACACTTCATTTTGCAAATTCATGCTTCATTATCCCAAGGTTTTTAAACCCATTTCATCCCAAATAAACCAATTTCCATCAATATTATATTTTCTTAAAATTTTTACTAAGAACCCAACTCAAATTTTCTTAGTTTTCTTCTAAATCATTTCAATTCTACTGAAACTTACATAATTAGGTTCTAAACACCTTCCAAGTAATTATGTGAGCTTCCAAATCTAACCATTCAAAATTTTTGCCACCCCTCTTCTTCTTTTCTTGATTTCTCTAGTTTCTCTTTCTAACTTTTCTTTTCTCTCCCTTTTATCTCTATTTACTCTTGTGTTTAAGTGTTTCCTTCTCTTTTTAAAGCATATGAAATCCATTCACAAGCTTAAATCCCTTCACAATTACAAGAAAAACAAATAAATCCTCTTTTTTTTCTCCCTTTAATGGTTGTCGGTCATGCTTATAAGGAAGGGGGGAGTAATTTTGTTTTTTTTTTTTTGTTTTTTTCATTTTTGCCCCACTTTTCCTTTTAATTCTTTTAGGTAATTTCTTAAGTTTCTAGTTTAATTTGACCTCACAATTTGACCCAATTTGAATTGAATTTCTTAGTCACTATTCTCTCTCTCTCTCTCTCTCTCTCTCTCTCTGAAAATCATCTATTCATTTAATTATAATTTCTTCATAATGCTTACAATTCGTAAAATTCCATACACAGCAAACATGATAAACTTTAATTCCCTCCGGCCTTTTTATACATATGTAATTTATATTATTATTATTATCTTTCAATTGTCTTTTATTGTTAAGTTTTCCACTTTTTTTCAGGGGTTTAATGTATTTTTCTTGAAAAAATATTAAATTAATTTTTTTTAATAATTTTAATATATTGATATTAAAAATAAAAAAATATATTTTTTTAATATATATTCTTTAAAAAAACACTTTAAAATGAAAAGTCACCCGTGACGGTTCGCAGGCAATGAGTAGATGATGCTAAACAACATGATTTGGGTGGTAAATTACCCTCAACTTCAA
>Ga0325410_1003515_pt1 | contig 17700 bp, 11 predicted proteins | sample PopdelMetagenome_16_FD_206182 | JGI IMG/M metagenome (GOLD analysis project Ga0325410, IMG submission 206182) | Populus deltoides microbial communities from Bellville, Georgia, United States - Xylem-PdIQD-R3 | ecosystem: Host-associated > Plants > Phyllosphere > Stem > Wood/Secondary xylem...
TTTAACAAATTCTACCCCCCCCCCCCCCCCAACAACACACACACACACACACATGCACGCAGTGATCACATATTTATGTTACTTCATTGAAAAATATGTGCAGGCCATCCTCGGATTATCCACCGTGATATTAAAGCTGCCAATATTCTCATTGACAACAACTTTGAAGCCATGGTACCTTCTCTTGGTGGATCTAGATTTATAGTTTATCCTATACATACACACATATATGATACCGGCCCCCATAACAGTAGATCCATCAAAACAATATTGCTGATGTTGACAAAGCTAATTGATCACGCTCCTTTGCCTATTCAGGTTGCTGATTTCGGATTGGCTAAGCTGTCTTCTGACAATTATACGCATGTATCTACCCGTGTCATGGGTACTTTCGGGTAAAGCTATGATAAGCCATTCTTTTGTTAGATAAGGGTGGACTTGAATCAATTTCAAAGTTCTTTCCATAGCATGGCAAAGTCTTAACTGTCTACTTTCTTATTCAAAAATGATAAGCAGTTAGAAAAGGTTGCTGCTAATAAACTTCCTTGATGCTAATGCAGGTATTTGGCTCCTGAGTATGCAGCAAGCGGCAAGCTGACTGAGAAATCTGATGTTTTCTCGTATGGAGTCATGCTCTTGGAACTCATAACCGGGAAGAAACCTGTTGATCCTTCAAGTGCAATGGAAGATAGCTTGGTGGACTGGGTTTGTGGTTTCTCTATTTTTATCTAAGTTTGACTAAAATGCTTTTCAGAATAAACCTTTCAACAAAGTTTTTGAAATACTTGCCAACTTGTGTTCTTCTAGTAAATATAATTTTTTGTGCATGTAACGGACAGGCTCGATCACTTACGATTTCTGCTTTGGAGACTGGCAACTTCATTGAGTTGGTCGATCCAATGTTGGAGAGCAAGTACAACAATCAAGAGATGCAAAGAATGATAGCTTGTGCTGCGGCCAGCATTCGCCATTCTGCTAGAAAGCGCCCAAAAATGAGCCAGGTACCCAAAGAACCTCACTTCCACAAGTAAATTTCTAATAATTATCATGAGACGCTATTTGACATGTTGTAATTTTTCTGCAAAATAGATAGTACGTGCATTAGAAGGAGATGTATTACTGGATGTCTTAATTAATGAGGGTACAAGGACTGGCCAGAGCCCGATGTTTTCCAGCTCGAACGGAAGCTCAGACTACGATACAAATTCGTATAATGCAGATATGAAAAGGTTCAGGCAGGTGGCGTTAGGTAGTCAAGAATTTGGGAGCAGTGAGCATGGAACATCAAGCAATGACTCCCGAGAATCGGACCCTTCAGGGATCCACAGGAATTATCAATGAAACAGCCAGTCTAATTACTAACCACGAAGATGGACAAAAAGCTTAAATGCCTAAAAGCCAATTTATGAGCCATTTTTGGTGGTCAAGAACAGACAACGATCGCAGACATACAAATATAAATGGTCATTATTTTTCTTTCAAGTGATTCTGTTGATTTGAAACTAGTTACTTGGTGTCTATTTCAAGGGTTAACTCTAGAGAGGAGAGACAGTATTTAGGTGGTACTAATGATTCTTGCTAACAATGTGAAAAATGTTGATGGCACTCACCAAGAAACCCTAATTTTTTGACTAATTGAATTTGTTTCTCTCATCATATGTTGTATTGTAAGGGTGGATTCTGTTTGTTTAGGAGGTTGAATCTGCGTTTTGTTTAAAATACAGATGTGACATGTTTGATAATAAAAAAAATATTATTTACTATTTATAGGACCTATTAAAATCTGTGTAAGGTAAAGTAACATTCTGTTTTTTGTGGAAAGTCGGTTGTTTTTCTTTTTCTGTGTTGTTTATTTTTTTGAAGTGAACAATAATTTTTTTTAAAAAAAATAGTTTAGAGTGAATTAAATTCACTCGCACTAGTCATGTGAACAATATTTTTTTTTCCTCGAAAAACTAGTGTAGAGTGAATTAAATTCACTCGCACTGTAATCTCAATTTATTCATAATAATATTTTATCTAATTTTATTGTACACTCAAAAAATCATGGAAACTGTAATTCTTGTCGGATGAATTTTATACGTAATGGAATTGTAAATAGTTTAATGGAACAATAAAAAATATTTTATATAAAATATTATTTATTTCATGATGTAATAATATTAGTTAAATCTACAATATTTAAATTTAAAATCATTAATATTAATATATATATATATATATATTAGTTATTTTATAATCTCAATTTAAAAAGCATTTTTAATCAAACATATTAAACTATTTTTTATTCAATCTTAATTTTAATAATTTTAATGATAGTTTTAACTAAATATATATAAATATCAGACTTAAAAATAATTTTTATAAAATAATTTTTTTAAAATATTAATTATAAAAGCTATTGTAATATTAAATACAGCGGACTCTAGCTTCTGTTGCATGTGTGAGCTGTCTGTGTTACTGTTCTGCTATAAAAAGTACTGTGTTGTTAAATTCTTTGTCCAGCTTTACCTCTTCCTCGTTTGTACATTCTGTAAAAAGGTTATGCAATGGACCTTCTTTTTGTAAATTCTGTTTTCTCCTTTGATATTGTGCTCAATATTATGATAGTTCTGTTTCTGCTTCCCAGTCTGATAATGGTATTGAAAATTGTTCCTTTTTTTAGCTTCTATAAAATTATTGAATTTTAATTAACTATTTATGTTTATTTCTAAAACATAGATAGATATAAAGAAGAAAGAAATCTTAATAATATTAACTTCAAATTCTTATAAATCTTAATATTTTCTTTAATTCTTTCGTAAATAATTTATGATTCAAAATAACACGAGAGGAAACTATTTACTTGTTATTTTTATTTTTTTAACCAAAAAACTCAAAATAAAAAAATAAAATTTTTACTTTGATGAGGAGAGGATCATGACAGCTACAAGAATTAGAAAAGAGATAATTTTTAAAAAATTTAAGGGATTTATTTAGTGATTAAAATGGATTTTTTTAAATTAAAATTTTAGAACCACGATTTAATAAGATTTATTAATTTTTTATAAGTATACTAGACTAGAATTCTCCATTATAATTATTCACGAAAATATTTAATCTCAATTAATACGTCAACTTAAAAATTCTTTTATTTTCGGGGAAAAACAACATTCGAGAAGCAATTTCTTAAAAAAAAAAAAAAAAAAAAAACAGCAAACGCTGCGTAGAAACGGCACCGTATGCAGTGACCAAACAACACACAACTCGGCTATATAATACAAAGGGTATCCAAACATGTCTCCAGTCTTTCTTGCTGCCGCTTCCGGGTTCTAATCGGACTTCCAAAACCCGATCCAAATAAATTGTATATCCAAATCGATGCACGTTATTATTAATTTATTCTTGCTCTCTTGCTAAAACCTCGATTTCTCTATAAAATCACGAAAACCCTAGTTAGCTGGTGCAGCTTCGATCCCGCCACCATGGGAGATTACAACGATGCCTTCATGCGCAACCCGAACGCCGCCGTTCGTGGCAGCGCTAAAGGACAGAACCGTGCCAACGTTCTCCAGCTCAAACTGGTCCGATTCTATTCAAGCTTTTTTGTTTGTTTTTTCAAGTTGATTTTAATTTAAGATTTAAGGATTTTTTTAGGTTTTTTTTTCTAAAATGACTCGATTGGTTTTATTAGTTTTTGAACATTTGAAATTTGTTCAATTTTTCTTTGGATTTTTCCTTATTTGTAGTTTCGATTATAAATTTTAATTTTAGGGTTTAGGATCGTTAATTGTGTCACGTTTTGGTATTGATTTAGCTCTAATAAACTATGAGAACTTTTTACTTTGTGGCGCTTTTAGGGGTTCTTTCTAATATTAAGAGTTAAAATTTGTGTAATTTTGATCGCTGAAGGGATGGAGAAAATAGAATTCGTTTTCTATTAATTGAGAAGGGCAGGCTTTTCGATTTTTGATGGGTTTTTGCTAAAGAGTGGTGAAATTTATCGAGTTGTGAGATTTTTTAATATTAGGAGTGAACTGGATATGCTGGCTTTTGCAGATTGGGCAAAGTCACCCGACGGGTTTAACAGCAAATCTTTTGAAGCTCTTTGAGCCTCGACCTCCTCTGGAATTTAAACCCCCACCTGAGAAGAGAAAATGCCCGCCATATTTAGGTATCTGTTTATTGTATATTATTGATGGAAGGGGTTCCTTTTGTTGGATATTTAGTTATTGATGTTAGGAGTTTTGTTTCATGCCTCATTTTTTTTCAGGTATGGCTCAGTTTGTGAGTCACTTTGCGGAGCCTGGAGATCCGGAGTATGCTCCTCCTATCAAGGAAGCTGAAACTCCTGTAGGGTTATCTACTTGCTATACCTGTTCACTTATCTTTTTTTTTTTGTGGTTTCTATTTAAGATTCTTTAGTTTCTGTTAAACATGTTAATTTCTTTAAGGTCTATGCAAGCTCTGTGATTGTTTCTTGTGGCTTGTGGTTTGTTTTTTGTTTTTCCTAAGCAATTTTGTTTTATGTTCTATAACTTTGTGGGTGCATTTTCCATGGCTCCAGGCAGAAAGAAAGGCTAGGATTCATGCGGCACGACTAGAGAAGGGTGCAGAAAAGGCTGCTGAGGAGCTCCAAAAATGTTAGATTATCTTCTTTGCTAGTAGTAATTCCATTGTTAAGATTTGATCTATGCAGGTTTTAACATTTTTTGGATCCTTGTTGTTTTTGCAGATGATCCTACTAACGATCCAAATGTGTCGGGAGATCCATACAAGACATTGTTCGTTGCTAGGCTTGTAAGTATTTTGTATCATCCTTTATAAATTTCAAGGTTTATGATTTACTTTCTGCACTGGTGTCTTAGTTTTTGTTGTTTTGTTGTTGCAGAATTATGAGACTACCGAGAGTAGAATTAAAAGGGAGTTTGAATCTTATGGACCAATAAAACGGGTAGGTATTTTTGAGTATACCCAAGCAGGTTTGGTAAGAGGTTATGCAACAACTTTCTCCTTAACATGCCATGCAAAAAATCTGTATATTCTTTTCAAAAATATATGTTTTAAAAGTTTGTGGATTATGTTTTTGATTTCAATAATTTTAAATGAACAAAAAAAAAATGTCTGGGAATGAAAAAAGTTCTCCCATGTGCTCCTTTGTGTAGCTGATTTAATTTGTTTGTTGAACTATAAATTAGTGTTAACCTTTTCCTTACTTTTCAACTGAACTTGAACGTAGTGATGCATCATAGTTTCACTTGTTTGGTAACTGTAGTTAGGAATCTGTGGCACATCTTTTGTTCCACATCTATTGCAATAAAGAAAGCTAGAACACCATCTCATTGTTGGAGTGCGCAAATTGGAAATAATAGCACAGGTATCACTGCCTATTTTCTGGTAATGACATAGGTTTGTTCTGCTGATCCCTTGACAATTCTACTTGCAATGTGGTTGGGTTTAGAAATCATTAATGGAACAGTTATTGTTCCAGGTTCTAGATATTGTTTAGTTTAAAGTTCATCTAAGAGAGCCCTGGTAAGGTTGTTCCAGTTTCTAGGCATTGTTTTAGTATTAAAGTTCTTCATACAAAGAGATCCCTGGTAAGGGGGCTTTTCACATCATTCTACAAATGGAAAATTCTCTCTCCCAATTTTCTTATTGTCCAATTCCAAAGATCTTGCCGGCAAAGCTGGATTTAAGTTGAGCAGAGCATTGATGCACTGTGCCTTTTGGCCTTTTTTTCGAGCAACAAAAGGAGACTGGCATCTGTTCTTTTTCCTGAACTGGGTAAAACATGTTGGGAGTATTAGCATCTCTTTCTTTCTATTGGAATCTTTCATAATACATTCCATTGCTGCTAAAAAATTTATTTTTGGCTTTAGAGGCTTCTCAAAACATATCAGCAATTGAGAAGATGCTCTGGTATTTCCTATTTTATCTATAACTATTTTTTTAATTTAAAACAATTTATTCCCTGGTAAGGGGATGCTAGTCTGTTCAAGAATTGGTAAATTTGCCTCAATATATCAGTTTTTCTGCAACTCTAGCACTGGTGGTGATGCATCTCGCGATTTGAAGCCCTATGATTAAAAGGTGAGCACGGCCAATTAGGCATAATGCCTGCCTGCCGTGCCATTTAGGATTTACTGCTTTTAACTTTTTGTAGAGCTATCACCTGGTTATGGAAAATAAACAGTAGAGATATGATGGATATTGTTTGAAGGTCTGACTCTGTAGTGGCATTTTATTTATTCTTCTGCTTTGAGAATTGCAGGTTCGCTTGGTAGCTGATAAAGTGACAAATAAACCTAGAGGATATGCTTTCATTGAATACATGCATACACGAGACATGAAAGGTTTGATATGTTGTTTTGCACTGTTTATTGAATATGCATTCCATGTCGTGTGGTTCTAACTGCTGCTTGTCAACATGACCAGGTGCCTATAAGCAAGCTGATGGGCGGAAGCTTGATGGAAGAAGGGTACTGGTCGATGTTGAACGAGGTAGGACTGTCCCAAATTGGCGACCTCGCAGACTAGGTGGTGGACTTGGAACTACCAGAGTTGGGGGTGAAGAAGTTAACCAGAAGCATTCTGGGAGGTAATTTCCCTGATCTCAACTATTTTACATCTTGGCTTTATATTTTTATCTTTCTATCACCAAATATTGTTAATTAAATGTCTTTCCTGTTGTGCTTATTGATGACTAATGATGGCAATTGTTTAAAATAAAATTTCAATGCAAGGAATTATTTAAGTTCTGCTTGAGCCAGGGCTATATAGTTATATTTAGTTATCATGTGCATTGGGATAGTCTATTTTTGACATGCTTTGCTTATTTTGTTTATGACACTTTTTTAGCTTCTTCTGTTCACCTTGTGGGTTTTTGATAACTTAAAATAATGCTAAGCTTCAAAAGCTGAATGCTTCTGGTCTTCTTGGAGTTAATGATTGTTACTTTGACAATCCAACATGTTTTCCTTTCCTTTCTCAGAGAGGTTCAGCAATCAGGAGGATCCTCTCGGTCTGAGGAGCCAAGGACACGAGAAGATCGGCCAACTGAACGGTATGACCCTTAAAAGTTTTCTACACTTTCTAATTCTGTTACATAACTTGTTGTATGAAAGAGGATTAACAAAAGAGTACAATTCTCGTGTTGGTATAATATGTTTTCCATGTTGTGGTGATGGTTGGATGAGGAAGCTCAAATGATGTTTATCACACTGTTGTTTTTACCTGAAAATAACGGTGATTATATGGAGGACATGCGGAACATCACAAGGGCATTCATGAGTATTTTACATATTTGCAAGTTATATGTTTGATTTATTTGGATGATGTATCCCAGGGACAGGGAAGTGTCTCGTGAAAGGGGAAGGGACAAGGAAAGAGACAGGGAGAAGTCACGTGAGCGCTCCCATGACAAGCCACGGGATCGTGACCACAGAGAAGATAGGCATCATAGAGATCGTGAAAGAGAGAGAGACCGAGACAAGGAGAGAGAACGAGGCCGTGATCGTGACCGTGATAGGACGCGTGATCGAGGTCGGGACCGTGGTCGGGACTATGAGCGTGATCGAGAGAGAGACCGTGGTCGGGATCGTGATCGCACTCGGGACAGGGAGAGGGATTATGAAGTCAGTGACCATGACCGTGGGCGTTCCCATGATAGGGATGAGTCAAAACATGAGAGGGATCGACTCGGTGAAAGGGACTATGATCATGCTGAGCCAGAGGATGATCGTGGCTGGTATGAACAACCTGAGCAGGGGCAAAGGCTGCCAGATGCAGAAAATGACCCGCGTTATGATCACTATGAGCGTCATAGAAGCAGGGGACCGTACGATCCCATGGATGTTCAAGGTGACCAGGACCGCTATGATCAATATCCAGACCGTGATCATGATCGGTATGATCAAATGGAGGATGATGATTACCACTATGATCGTGGAACATCCGAGTCACGTGAAAAGGAGCGTGAATATAGAAGATCAGAGAGGTCAGTTTCCCGGGATTATGACAACTGAGAATGTGGTCTGGCTGAAGGTCTGTCGTGCCATTACTGGGGGAGGTTTCATCAAGGTCTCTAGAAACCTTTCTTTCTCACAAACTGAAGTCGTTTGTTTTCTCCCTTCTTTGGTTTTAACTGTATAAGTGTGTTTGTTCGACTTTCTGAGTAGTTTGCTGTCTCTGCTATCTGGTATCTCTGATGGATTTGCATTATCATGTGCTAGTTTTTTGGACAGAAGTAACTTTCTTGTTTGGTTAGGTTTTGTGCCTGCATCTGAAATGAATCAAGGATATTTGCACTTGTTTTAATCTGTGTTTCAAATGTGCAGATTAGCCGGAACATCTGTGTCCTGGTTATGATCACATTTTGTATTTCAGTTGTCAAGCCTGTGAAGCTCAAGCCCTTGCAGTGAGCTAGATAGATGGCTATTTCTTGCTGTTAACGACTCTGCAGTTCATAGACTCTTTAGGTTGGATTTTTTACCATAGTAATGGGTACTGGAAACTGCACATTGGCTGGATTCTGAAATGAATCAATCACCTTTTTATATTTCAGTTCGATACCAATGGCTGGGTCCGTCCGTTAGCCAGCAACATTCCCTCAAATCTTTGATCAAGTCATTTTTGTTTGTTTTTTTTTAATTTTTTTTTTGACTTAAAGGAACGTGTGTCAGAATTTGACACGTCCTAATTTTAGAAAAAGAAAAAATTAAAACAAAAAAATTATTAAAAATTGTGGTAATCTTTTATTTATTTTCTATTGTATATTTACATTTGGAGAGAATATTTTAATTTATTTTAAAATTTCAAAAACAGTAAAAAGAATTGTTATTTTATTTATTTATTTAATGTTGGATTGTTTTGTCTTTATTTATTTACCTATGGAAAATATTTTTTCTTTCATTTTTATTTGTTTGGAAAAAATCTCTTACTTCAGTTTAAAGGTCAAATAGATGATTCATTTTTTTTCTAGTTAATTTTAATTTTACCTTAAAAGCACAATGAAGAACCTTATAAAATAAATAAATTTTCTATATATAAATTAGAAATCATGTCTATGAAAAACTATATATTTACAACCATCAAGTTTATCTCATCAATATATCGATCACCTTGTCCCTTATTGAATATTATCAGATCCATCTTATGATTTGCAAGGCTTAAATAATCACTATAATATATATTAGCTAATTAATTTATGGTAACAAGAGCGTGTGTGTGTGTGTATTTTTTTTTTCTTGAGTGAAAAAATTGGAAAAAAAAAATTAAGCAATATAAATAGAAATTAGCAAAAGAAAATATTTTAATTTTGTTTTTTGAAATAGGAAACAATAAAAATATGACATTTGTCCCTCTATTTTTAAAAGTCTAAACTAACGGATTATTAGCTTTGACCATGGACAGAGTGATTATTGGTTTGCTTATCAAATCAAAACGCAGGCATCTAATTATCCAAATTAGAACCATAAAGGTGATTTTTTTTAATCAAAAACTAATGTCACGTACGTCTTTAATGTCATTAAACCTAAGTGTTTTTATTTTAACAACTAATTTGCCTAGTTAATTTACTGTTTCTTCTACTGTTTTTTTTTTTTCATTCTTAGAGTTTTTTTTTCCTTTAGTCTTTTGATTTTCAATTACGTCCTTTCTTAATTGATGAGATTAAGATTTGGGATTGGTGTTATGATTAGATTGTCTCGGTATGAGATTCTTTTAGTTGAGAAAAAGAAAATATTGACTTTGGGTCGACACTTGATTTTGTTAAAAATAGTTTGATTTTTTTCATTGAATTGAAACTAAAGGGACTGGAATTGGAAGTGAAGATAAAACAAAGGAGCTTCTTTTTACCGAAAAGAAAAACTGTACGGAACGAGAGGATGACAGAGAAAAAGGAAAGAGAAGATAAAGAAGAAAATGCAGCCACCGAAGCCAAGTTGGACCGTCGTAGTCAACATGCGCCTTGTTGGTGGAACGACATTGGTGCGACGAATACACTTGCACCAAAGAAGGTTGGCGCGTAAACTACACATGCCAGACTTTTTCCCTTCTCTTTGTTGGCTTAAATCCATGAATCTATAATATCTTTTCAATTGAGCCCTGCATTGTATCATATACAACTCATCAGTTTAATCTCCAATACCATCCCACTTGAGACCAAATAAGACCCAAATAAAAAGATAATTAGTAAAAAAAAAACGACCGAGTTAATGCATTGTGGTCATCTTGATAACTTAGGTTGTAAATTTTACCATTAACCTGAACTGACTAGTGTTGCTCTGATTTATTATTATTACAACATTAAAAAAATATAATTTTTTTTTTTTTATTAAATTATATTTTTACTAGATGTACAGGTTATCTTTTTACCCTTCGAATTAAGTGGCTCATGAAAACTCCTTCACATTTTAATTTATTATGAGGCCTGGGTTGGGAATCGGATTGGAAAGTTTTAACATTAACCCGCGCTTGACTAGATTTAAAGACACTATCAAGTATTTATCCATGACCTTTTTTCGGTTCAATAAAATAATAATGGGCTAGTTTTTTCTTTTAATTTGTTGTGGTTAGTGAAAATACAAAATATTTTTTTTTCATTTTAAAAAAAAGTTACTCCATCTCACAGCGTAGCATAACATGTAGCGACTGACTAGCAATGGTCTAATTGATTTGAAATTCGACAAAGATGACATATGTTAAAAGATAATTAAATCCAATAATTGGTTGGTTCAATATCACAATAAACAAAAAGTGATAGCTTAATGTAGTCTATACATCTACAAGTCACATTGTTTTGATCCAGCAATGGACCTTGAACGATTGATTGGGAGGCGAAACATGCAAAAATTATAGTTTTAAAACCCGGTCCGGCAGGTCGACTCGGGACCTGGTCAACCCCGGGCTAGAACTGGGCCGGGTTGAAAAAAAAACAGGGAAAAAAAAACTTAGTGTGACTCGGCGGGTTGACCCAGCAAGACGCAGTCAAAAACCCGGTTACAACCCGTTGATTATTTTTTTTACTAAAACGACATCGTTTTGATTTTTTAAAAAAAAAATTAACCCAGACGACCTGATCAAAATCCGGAACCCAGGCTTTGAACCAGGTCGAGTCTAAAAACTATGGCAAGAACAAAAACAAAGTAAAAAAGAAATAGGGCCATAAGTGTAATAGGCAAGCTTTTATTGGGATTAAATTAGAGTAAAATTAACATAAAGATATGACATCGCACCGCCTTCGGTTGCGTCTGTATCCCAAAAGTTACCACCATGGTTGATTATAAAACAAGTTGATTCGATGTAAAAGTTTGACAATGAAGTTAGGCGAAGGAGTTTTAAGCAGCGTGTGGGATGCAGATAAAATACTGTTTGATAAAAATTTGATATTTTTTATTTTAAATTAATTTTTTTTATATCTTATAGTGTTTTAATGTTAAAAATAAATTTTAAAAAATAAAAAATATATTATTTTAATATATTTTTAAATAAAAAAAATACTTTAAAAAACAATTATTATCAATTACTACAGTACTAAACGTTCCTCTAGAGGAAGAAAAAATACAGCATTATTTACACAATTTTTTTAAAAAAAAGAAAAACTAATGATATTGTTTTGAAAAACTAAAATATTAAGTTATCTTCGTTATGGATTTACCTGCAAAGTCAATTAAGTTTCTTTAGATGAATTGCATGGTGAATTCAAAAATAACATGTACATATTAATCAATCTCTGAATTGAGACTTGTTAAAAAATGTAGTAATAATTATAGTTAAAAGTATTTTTTATTTAAAAATATATTAAAATAATATTATTTTTAACTCTAGTTAATTAAAACAATCTAAAAATATAAAAACAATTAAATAAAAATAATTAAAAAAACACGATTTGATGTGCTTTTTCAAATACTCTCATGTGCCAAGTTTCAAAACAATAATTTGGGTTGGATGAAGAGAGGATATATTTCAATATATAACAATAACAAATCCTAATAATCCATCCATCAAAAACTAGATCGTGCTTACTAATTAAACCTACATCGTTTGTCTCCACGCTTTTAAAAAATTTCTCGTATGCATTGATCCATAAACAAAATAAGACTACATACATTAAAACAATAAATCATCACATAATGCCTCTTATTATAAATTGAAAAATTTATAATGGCCTATAATTAAAATTAAAAAAAAAAAGATTTCCAATATTTACCCACTTGGACCTTGTCAGAAAAACCCATTTTATTAAATCAATGCAACAGTACAAAAATCTTGGTAAATAAACCGATCACCATGCATATTAGGTAGTTTGGCGTCACAGTAATCACTTTCAGCTTTTCGAACAACTGGTTTTTCATGTTTGCCGCCGTGTATTAGTGATTGCTGCTCTCTATCGATCCCTTTTCGACTTATATGCAATATTGTAAACTTGGCTTGAGAGAGAGAGATGTTCCATGATTTTGTTTGGAAGTGCAAGGGATAAGATTTGGTGAAGGAAAAGCCAGGAAGCATCCATGAGCCATGAAACTTCTTGGTGCTTTGTCAAATTAATGGCTTGTGGTGGCTGTTGCATGCCGTCCGTTCTGCTACTGGCTTGAGTTTAGTCTCTCTCTTTTTGTTTCTTGCAACTTACACTAGAGCTCAAAAAAATTCCGTACTGCTTTGTTTTGAACTTTTTGCTGGTTCTGAGAAATTTCATAGGAATCCCGTTTACATGTTTTTTCCTGCCTCATGTCTGATGTTGTAAGGCTAGAGACAACAAAGGAAAAGATGTGATTTGTACAAGGTTATTGAGTATCAATCATCAAATCCAATGCATGTTGTTGTTCACTTGTCAAGGAAGTGACATGATCAGATATTAGAATAATATTAAGAATTGGATATCTCCTAGTTATAAAATCCAAATATACCTGGGTCGACTCAAAATATAACCAATCAGGATTTAGACCAATTTAGATTAAAGAAAAAAAATCAACTAACTTCGTTAAAAATCAAAATTAACCCGGTTAAAATTTGTTAATTTTTTTTTAAAAAATTAAATCAAAAAAATATTATTTTATTTTTAAAAAAATTGAGTTGATTCTCTATACCCGTGGCCTCGTGTCTTCCCCTGAATTGATTTGGAGTTTTATAATCATGATTTATGGGGCATAATTAAACACCGTAGCAACCCTTTTAGAGTTTTGAACTCAACATCATTTGCCGAACCTATGTTTTAACTTCAGCTTCCACGAAATTGCATGGCACAGAAAATGTTTGTAATGCAAATAATTCAGTCCCCGAGAATAAGCTGATTTGACCTTGTGCACAGGATTGTATGCGCCATTAGACGAATGTACAATTCATGTTCCGAGAATAGAGTCGACACATAAGATTCGATCCAGCAAGAAGTTTTCTTGCTTTCAAATCATATTTTTTCTGTAATTTGAAAGGGGAATCCAACTACTGCATGAAGATAAATTCATGAAAGAGGCCAAAGGAGTACGTTAAATTTCAAAGATAAAACAAATTGAGATTTACTTTTCTCCCTTCTGGGAATTTTAATATATAGGTTTACTAAATTATGGTGAAAGCAGGGAAATGAATAGATATAAAGAAAACCATTTTAGTTTTTTTTTTAAATAATAATAAAGAAATGCAATCAATATTAGTGGACCACAGAGAGGGGGAAAAGGGAGAGTATATATGTAGACATCAGGTAGGTACTCAAGAGGTGCACTCTTCATTTGTTTCAAAGCTTCCTCAACTGTGTGTTACTGTTTTCATAGCAGAGAAACACACGAAATTTAGCAACCAAATCCAGAGAACACACAGATTGTTTTGAAATAAAGTCATAAACACTCTCTTTCTTTAGGGTTCCTCTTTCTTGGACTTCCCTAGATGGCTAGAATTATGGTGAGCCAGAGAGCTTTAGCAACAACGGCAGTGCTAACATGTTTGATATTTCTGGTTCAAGTCTTAATGACCAACATGGCCAGCGCAGAGAGACTGCTGAAAGATAAAGAAGCAGAAACCTTGGTTAAGAAAGAAATGAGCCCTGGCTATATAGTAAAAATGATTCATTTTTTATTTCAGGGTGGGAAGTCTTCTTATGAGCCTGTTTGGCCTGTGAGTTATCATTGAATCGTTACGGTTTTTTTGGTAGTCAAACATTATTATCATATTCTATATGCTATGATGCTTTGTTTTGACAGTAGAGACTTTGGTTGTGCAGGACATGAAGTTTGATTGGAGAATTGTGGTAGGAACAATAGTAGGATTCTTTGGGGCAGCTCTGGGTAGCGTTGGAGGAGTTGGAGGCGGTGGGATTTTTGTACCGATGCTCACCTTGATCATCGGTTTCGATCCGAAATCTTCCACTGCCATTTCCAAGTGTAAGTAAATAGACATCTGCTATTTCCAACTCTATCAATGCTCAGTAATAAGTATGTTAATAATTCTGATTTCGTGATTTTAGGTATGATTATGGGTGCAGCAGGAGCAACTGTATATTACAACCTGAGACTTAGGCACCCAACACTGGACATGCCCATAATAGACTATGACCTGGCTTTGCTCTTTCAGCCTATGCTCATGCTTGGAATCAGCATTGGAGTTGCCTTCAATGTCATGTTTGCTGATTGGATGGTTACCGTTCTGCTTATTATCCTCTTCATAGGTAAAGCAAATATTGAAGGAAGCATCTTCACATTAATCAATCTCCATGATAGGTTTCATTTCAGAAAGAAGAATTAGAACACAACGCAGAATGCATGCCCATTCCATTTGCAATTCAGGGCTGTTAACTTTTGATTACTTCTTAACTAATCCCATACATTAAAAAGAATGAAACTTTCCTGTTAACAAGGTGATGTTTATTTCTTCTGATATATGAAATTGATGCAAGCCACCATAAAAACTGTTAATTTCAGGTACTTCTACTAAAGCTTTATTCAAAGGGATAGATACATGGAAGAAAGAGAGTGTGATGAAAAAGGTAAAGTTTTCTACTTACTAATTCTTGAGCTTATAATGGCTTTTTTTTTCTGACTAATTTGAGATTCTCATTGACACTCAGGAAGCAGCCAAGCAGCTAGAATCAGAGTCCAAACCAGGAGGTTAGCGCCTGTGCCTTCCCCTCCATGTAAAGATTCATATTATGGAAAGATAATAGTCTTAATAGGATTATAAAACAGATATAAGCTGATGTTCATTGTTGAAAGTCCACTTAATCAGAGTGATAGCGCATTGGAAGAAAACATATGACAATCAGTCAACAATGGATTTGAACAACTTTCTCTTAAGACCATATAGTCTCTTATATTGTATGCCAACTTATTATTAGATCAACAGCCTATTATCCAAGAAACTGCAATTTGTACCAGGAGTTATCATTTAATCTAAGAGTCTTATATCCATTCTAAAGAAAAAGGTAAATTCCTCCTTCAAATAACAGTATAATATCAGGGCAGTAAATCGCATAATCCTACTGAGAAAAATGTCTTTGAAGAAACGTACACATGAAAAGAGTTTTGAGTAAAAATTGATTAATTTGCAGACGGTGCTGAAGAAGAATACCAGCCACTTCCAAGTGGTCCAGTTGTTGTACATGACGATGAGGTGAGATCAAGAATGTCACCTTTTTTGTAACAGCAATGCTGTCTCTAGAAGTCTAAATTTCATTATTCTTCTGTTTGTTCTCTCAATCAGGTACCTCTACGGGAAAACATTCGCTGGAAAGAGTTAGCTCTGCTTGTCTATGTCTGGGTGGCCTTTCTTGTTGTTCAAATTGTTCAGGTGAACTATTATACTCCATTGTGAGGCCATATATCGAATTTCAGTTAGTCTTTCCTAGGCCTTAGAAGAGTTTCATGCAATCATAATTCTGTACTGCTAGGACAATCTTAAAGATTTGTAACCTTGGATATTAAATTTATGCAGTAAAGATTTACTAAATATGTTATCTTTATGAATCTCTATGCAGACAAATGTTCCAACCTGCTCAGTCATGTACTGGATCCTGAACTCATTGCAGGTAAATGAAAATATGAATAATCTTTTAAAGAGAATTGCCTTTGACATTCGCAAACAAGCACACACAAGATGATCCAGCAATAGCTTAAATGGCGTTCAAATGGAATAATCCTAGTCTATATGGCTATAGAAAATCCAAAACTAGATTTAGCTTCTTACCTTGAGCCTATAGGCAATCCAAGGAGAACCAAGAATTCATCTATTTACAATTAATCCATGAAATGAAATGGATTAGAAATATTGCAACACTACTGATAATCGGCTATCTTTGATTGATTTCCATATAATGTTGAGGCACATATCCGCACATATTTTACAGGCACAGCTAATCCCAGGGGAACTTGAACCTAGCAAGTTTGAGGATCCCTTGTTGGAAACATACTGTGTGTTGCGCTTCTGGGGAGTAGAAGCAGTTGAACATGATAGTTTGACTTTATACAGGTACCAATTGCTGCCTCAGTTACGCTTTTCGAAGCCATATGCTTGTGCAAGGGGACCAGAGTGATAGCATCCAAAGGGAAGGAAATCACAAATTGGAAGTTACACCAGGTTCTACTCTACTGTTCATGTGGAATAATAGCTGGAATAGTAGGTGGACTGCTTGGGCTAGGAGGCGGCTTCATCTTGGGACCTCTTTTCCTTGAATTAGGAATTCCTCCTCAGGTAATGTACTTCACCTCCTTCATGCATCAACAATATCACTAAAAATCCAGAATCCAGTAAAGGCAGAGGAAAGAAACAGTCACAAGCATATTGAGGCACACATACTATTAGTAGTCAAACTATGATGTTAGATTTTTGTTACAATCTACCCTGCTATGCACCAATGAAGTGATCATTCGAAGAGCCTCAAGATTGATCAGAGATTCTCGGTGCCTTTTTTGCAGGTAGCAAGTGCAACATCAACTTTTGCAATGGCATTCTCATCTTCAATGTCAGTAGTAGAGTATTACCTCCTCAATCGTTTCCCGGTCCCATATGGTATGTAGCAGCAGTGTACATGGATATCAACTCTACAGCAGTAATAGTTGTCACCAATCACCCAGCTAACCTTCTGCGTCTTCTGCTTCTTTGCTGCAGCTGCTTACTTTGTTTTAGTTGCAACAATTGCTGCCTTTGCTGGTCAGCACGTGATCAGAAGGATAATTGCAATTCTTGGAAGAGCATCAATAATCATCTTCATACTGGCTTTGACAATTTTTGTGAGCGCAATCAGCCTAGGTGCTCAAATCTCCTCTTCATTTCAAGATTTAGAGGGAACCCTGTGATTCATGTTTTTTTCCTACCCTATAAAAAAAGGCAAGATGCTAATATTCACCATGACTATTTTGCTGCAGGTGGAGTTGGCATTGCAAACATGGTTGAGAAGCTGGAGAATGATGAGTACATGGGGTTTGAAAATCTTTGCTATCAATCTTAGCTACGTTCTGTAGCAGAATAGCTGTGGGATTTCTCGGCAGCGTCACACCGGCAATCAGCTCCACGTTGTCTTCAATTTCTACATTTATTATTTTCAAGTAAAAATTATTATGGGTTTATATACATGTCACGGGACATTTATTTAGAGTGACATGTATTTTTTTGTTGTACACCTTCTCAGCTAAAACTTTATGATGTTATTATCTTGCGCAAGTCCAGAAGCCCGTGAAACTCTAATAATTTGATTTGAAGTTTTGTTTTTGAAGGGAGAAATAATTTTTTTATTAAAAA